>Ga0105249_10001655_pt1 | contig 19524 bp, 16 predicted proteins | sample KBSS44metaG_FD_81522 | JGI IMG/M metagenome (GOLD analysis project Ga0105249, IMG submission 81522) | Switchgrass rhizosphere microbial communities from Kellogg Biological Station, Michigan, USA - KBS S4-4 metaG | ecosystem: Host-associated > Plants > Roots > Rhizosphere > Soil | place...
ACAGCAGCATTTGAAGGAAGTGTTCCCGCCAACTATGAACGTTATCTCGGCCCCTTTCTTTTTGAACCTTATGCATTAGATCTGGTTTCACGTTTAAAGGATAAAAAATATTCAGACATTCTTGAAATTGCATGTGGCACTGGTCGTGTAACTGCGCATCTTGCAAAGTCTGTAAAGCATGATACTTTAACTGCAACCGATTTCAATCCTGATATGATCAGTGTGGCGAAGGAAATAATTAAGAATAAAAAAATTAAATGGATGCCGGCAGATGCAATGGAGCTGCCATTTGAAGACAGCTCATTTGATCTCATAGTTATTCAATTTGGCATCATGTTTTTTCCTGATAAAGAAAAAGGCTTGAAGGAGATATACCGAGTGTTAAAGACCGGCGGCAAATTGATCTATAATACATGGAACAAAGAGGAAACCAATGAAGCAATTCATGAAGGCCGCGTAATTATTGAAAGTTATTTTGGCGAGAATCCACCTATATTTTATAGCGTTCCGTTTTCTATGTATGATGACAGGGAACTAACTACTCTTACAAGGCGGGCAGGGTTTAAAAGTATTACAACAACATTAGTGAAAAAAGAAGGAATTGGTCCTTCCGCTTCTGATCTTTCTAAGGGTATTGTCGAAGGAAATCCAGTTTATCTTTCAATAATTGAACGTATACCTTCCTCACTAAATAATATTAAAGATGATATACAAAAAAAACTTGTAGAAAAATTTGGAGACAAACCAGTAAAGAGCCCTTTGCAGGCTTGGGTGGTGGAAGGAGTTAAATAATTTATTAAAAACTACTTAATGAAATTTAGCCCTGCTCTTATAATTCTTTTTTTCATTGTTTCATGTTCCCAATCTGAAAAAAAATATACCACGTGGGACAATTATGGCGGCAGTAAAGAAAATATTCATTATTCTTCTTTAACAGAAATTGATACTAGCAATGTAAACCAATTACAAGTTGCATGGGAATTTCATACAGGCGACAGCGATAGGATGACGCAGATCCAAACAAATCCCATTATTGTAGATAGTTTTTTATATGGCGTTTCACCAAAACTTAAATTATTTGCATTAAACGCAGCCACCGGCGAAAAGAAATGGATATTTGACCCGGTTGACACAACCAACGTGAAAGGCACTGGCTATTTTATGATGAATGTTTGCCGTGGTGTTACTTTCTATTCCTCTGGTGAAAAAGACAGACGAATATTTTATGCTGCCAGTTCAAATCTTTTTTGCATAGATGCAAATAGCGGCAAGTTGGTGGAATCATTTGGTGATAAAGGAAAGATCGATCTGCACAATGACCTTGGCCGTGATGTGCAAGATCTGTATGTGGCTACAACTACCCCTGGTATCATTTATAAAGACATGATCGTAATTGGCAGCCGAGTAAATGAAGAAGCAGCTGCTGCTCCCGGCCATATTCGTGCTTATGATGTGTCTACAGGTAAGCTACGCTGGATATTTCATACAATTCCGCAACCTGGCGAAGAAGGTTATGAAACGTGGGATGATAAGGATGCTTATAAAAATATTGGCGGAGCAAATGCATGGTCAGGATTTAGTTTGGATGAAGAAAAAGGAATTTTATTTTCACCAACCGGTTCTGCTTCTTACGATTTTTATGGTGGCAAAAGAACAGGACAAAATCTTTTTGCCAATTGTGTGCTTGCAATCGATGCTAATACAGGAAAACGCATCTGGCATTTTCAAACCGTACATCATGATGTGTGGGACAGGGACCTGCCAACAGCGCCGATAATAGTTACTATTAAGAAGGATGGTAAAAAAATTGAAGCTGTTGCACAAGCAACAAAATCCGGTTTTATTTTCCTGTTTGAAAGAACAACAGGTAAACCTGTTTATCCAATTGAAGAAAGACAAGTACCAACTGAAACAGAATTAAAGGGTGAAAAATTATCTCCTACTCAACCATGGCCAACATTTCCAAAACCATTTGCAAGACAGGTGTTGACAGAGAATGATCTCAATACACTTGTTCCTGATTCATCTTACCAGGATATAAAAGAGAAATTGGCAACTTATAAAACAGGGTTTATTTTCAATGCACCTTCCAAACAAGGCACTGTAATATTCCCCGGCTTTGATGGTGGCGCTGAATGGGGCGGTCCTGCCTTTGATCCGGAAACAGGCATCATATACATAAATGCAAGTGAGATGCCATGGATATTAACAATAAAAGATGTAGATACAATTGCAAAGAAAAATGAAACTAATCTTGAAGCGGGCAAACGAATATATGCAGGAACATGCATGGCTTGTCATGGTCCGCAAATGCAGGGCGGTGGAAATTTTCCAACATTGATTGGAGTAGAAAAAAAATATACGGCTGATTCATTTATGCAATTGATAACGACAGGCCGCAGAATGATGCCAGCGTTAAATCAATTAAGCAAAGAAGAAAAAAATGCCATTGCATCTTTCGTTCTCCATCTTACTGCAGAACAAGAAAAAAAATTTACAGGTCCGCCAAAAATCGAAAATCCATATTATAAAATGCCTTATAGTTCTACCGGTTATAATAAATTTTTAACCAAAGAAGGTTATCCGGCTGTTGCCCCTCCATGGGGAACTATCAATGCTATCAATTTAAATACAGGTGAATTGGTTTGGAAAAATCCGTTGGGAGAATATCCTGAATTAAAAGAAAAAGGAATTCCGCCAACAGGAACTGAAAACTACGGCGGCCCGGTAGTAACTGCAGGCGGCTTATTATTTATTGCCGCATCAAAAGATGGAATGATAAGAGCTTATAATAAAACCAATGGAAAATTATTATGGGAATATAAGTTACCGGTTCCTGGATTCGCAACACCATCTGTTTATGAAGTAAATGGTAAACAGTTTTTGGTTATTGCCTGTGGTGGTGGGAAATTAAAAACTAAATCGGGTGATGCTTATGTTGCTTTTGCTTTACCAGATAAAAAAGAGTAACGATTAGAGAAGATGTGAAATATTTCTGCTTGCTTTTCTTTCTGCTATAAAAATAGCTGTCAATATAGTAATCAGTACAATGCTGTACTCAATTCCATTAAGTGATCTGCCGACTACAAACCATCCATTTTCGGCATGCACTGTTATCATGCCTGTGATAAGAATTATCATTTCACCAATACAGAAGATCTTTACAAAAAAGCGGAAAAACATTAATATACCACCCAGCAATTCAAATAAAGTAACAGCCCATGCTAAATAAAACCCAAAAGGAAAACCCTTGTCTTGTAAAAAATCACCAAAGCCTGGAAGTGTATTATTATAGACTCTTACTCCCCCATGAAGAATGAATACTATTCCCATCATCATCCGAAGCGCCGCAATGGAATAAGTGGGCTTGAACAGGTTGTCTATATTCATCCTTAATTCAAATGTTTTTTTCCAAAGAAATAGATCAAGGCAAGATAAAGAACCAACGCAATTGCAAAGGAAATAAACACGGATGTATCTGTAATACCACGGTGTTTTCTTATTAAGAACTGGTCAACGAGGTTATAAGCAACTACAACGATAATAACGGTAATGATCCTTTGTTTTTCTTTCATGGCGGTGATTTAAAAAATTAAACTGGCTCGGGCCTGAAAGACGTTTTTTAGCAAATTGAATTTCATAAATAAGGTTGAACAAATGTATACTATTTCAAAAGATTCATATCAGTAATGATCGCTTTTATCTTTTCATCCATTGCGGCATTTGTTGCATCAAAGTCTGCGGCACTTTTCAGTTTTGTGTTTACGCTGAAATAAAATTTGATTTTAGGCTCAGTGCCACTTGGTCTTGCACTTATCTTACTTCCATCCGCAAGTATAAACTGCAGCACATTTGATTTTGGAAGTTTGATTTGCCACTCCTCTCCTGTCTTTAAATTTTTCCCTTTTCTTAATTCATAATCGAGTAATTGCACAACGTCGGAACCTGCAAGAGTTTTTGGAGGATCGTTTCTAAACCCTGCCATCATATCAGCTATCTGCTGCTGGCCATCCATTCCTTTTTTAGTAATTGAGATCAGGTGTTCTTTATAAAAACCATATCGCACATAGAGATCGATCAGTTTATCAAAAAGGCCACGTCCTTTATTTTTTTCATACGCTGCCATTTCACATAATAACGCAACAGCGCTGATAGCATCTTTATCTCTTACCTTATCACCGATCATCAGGCCATAACTTTCTTCGCCACCAACTACATAATGTTCTTTCCCTTCTTTTTCTCTTATCAGCTCAGCGATCCATTTAAAACCGGTGAGTACATTATAGCAAGTAATATTATTTTGCTTTGCAATTTCATCGATCAGGTCTGTTGTTACAATTGTTTTCACCACCATATCATTCTGCTTAGCAATTCCTTTTGCTTTTCTCGCTTCAATCATATAATTAAAAGCAAGAACAGCAGTTTGATTTCCATTTACCAACACCCAATTACCATGATGATCTTTTACACCAATACCTACACGGTCACTATCAGGATCAGTACCCAATAAAATATCAGCATCTAATTCCTTTGCCTTCTTCATGCCGATACTCATCGCTTCGCTTTCTTCAGGATTAGGATAAACAACAGTTGGAAAATCGCCGCTGATATTACTTTGCTCCTCTACAATATGCACATTGGTAAATCCAAAACGTTTCAGCACTTGCGGCACCATTGTTATCCCCGTACCATGTATCGGAGTATAAACAATTTTAAGATCATGTTGCTTTGCGATCACTTCAGGATAGATGCTCAAACTCTTTACCATTTCAATGTAAGTTTCATCCATTTCCTTTCCGATGATCGTGATATTCGCTTCGCCACCACCCCATTTTACATCATCTACTGAAGCGATCTTCTCTACTTCCTTAATTACATTCTTATCATGCGGCGGCACTAACTGACCGCCATCATTCCAATATGCTTTATAGCCGTTATATTCTTTCGGATTATGTGATGCAGTACAAACAACACCGCCCTGGCAACCGAGATGGCGGATCGCAAATGAAAGTTCCGGCGTTGGACGTAGTGCTTCAAACAAAAAAACTTTTATTCCATTTGCTGCAAAAACATTCGCAGTTGTTTCAGCAAAAAAGCGACTATTGTTCCTGCAATCATGCGCAATTGCCACACGAACTGGCCCACCAGGATAGGTTTGATTCAAGTAATTTGCAAAGCCCTGCGTCGCCATTCCAACAGTATACTTATTCATGCGGTTTGTACCGACTCCCATAATTCCACGTAAGCCGCCGGTGCCAAATTCAAGATTGCGATAAAATGATTCGGCCAGTTCTTTCGGATTTTCAGCCTGCATTTTTTTTATCGCATCTTTTGTTGCTGGATCAAAATTACCGGTTAACCAATTAGTCGATCTCTCTTGTATCACTGCTTCCATTATTGAACGCTTAAAAGTTAAAATTTAGTCCCGATGGCAATCGGGATGAAAGTTATTGAATTTTACCAATAGAAACTGAAAAGCTAAAGTAAACGTATTTTTGTTTAATGAAGTCAGCACCTGTGCAAAACTCATCGTGCCTTGCAAGCTTATATAGAGCGAAGCGATTTACCTTTTGCAAGTTCGGTTCACTATTTAGCATTTCTACCGCTTTCTTATTTCTTCCGTCTTTTCTAAATGCACAAACTGAGACTAACCCGACCAAAATATTTGTACAATCAATTGACACCACGTTACAGCCTATATCTCCTTCTAACATAAAAGAGCTTAGTCCCTACTATTCCCTCACTCCCGAACAAAAAAGAAAAAGACAATGGCTGGTTGGTGGCCTCAATGTAATAGGATACGGAACATCGATCATTATCTTCAATAATACATGGTATAAAGACTATCCTAAAACTTCTTTTCACACATTCAATGATAATGGGGAATGGCTGCAAATGGATAAAGTAGGTCACGGATGGGCTGCTTACAATGCAGGCCGTGCATCAGCGGCCATGTGGAGATGGGCAGGTGTTTCACCAAAAAAAGCAGCATGGATTGGGGGGCTGAGCAGCACTGTTTATTTGACAGTGATAGAATTTTTAGATGCTCACTCCGCTAAATGGGGATGGAGCTGGGGCGATATGGCTGCCAATCTTTTGGGATCGGGATTATTCATAAGCCAGGAACTTGGATGGGAAGAACAGCGTATTCAATTTAAATTTTCATTTCATCGTAAAAACTACTCTGACCCAATGCTTAACGAAAGATCAGATGACCTGTTTGGAAGCAGTTGGACCGAGAGAATGTTGAAAGATTATAATGGTCAAACCTATTGGCTCAGTGCTAATCTTAAATCTTTTTTTCGCGGTTCAAATTTGCCGGCATGGCTTAATGTGGCAATTGGTTATGGAGCTGATGGAATGTTTGGTGGCTTCCACAATATTTGGATCGATGAAGATACTGGTGTTCCTGTTAACAGAACAGACATAAAAAGGTACAGGCAATGGTTCCTTGCGCCGGACATTAATTTAAGTAAAATAAAAACAAACAAAAAAGGATTGAAAGTTTTGTTTGATGTTTTAGATGCTTTCAAATTCCCTACACCAAGTCTTGAATTGTCGAATGGAAAGTTTAAAGTAAATGCGATTCATTTTTAGAAGTCGTACTATTGAAGGTAGGCTCCGGAAATTTCATCTTTATTTACTTCCACAAAAATATGTTCCTGCAAAGTTGTAGCGATTGATAAGCCTACATAATCAGGCCGAACCGGGAAACTGGTATGTGTTCTTTCCATCAGCACCAGTATCTGAATTTTTTTCGGATGAAATGCGATAAAAGGCTTCAAAGCATAAAGCAATGTTTTACCGCTATTGCTTACATCATCAATTACAATTATCACTTTCCCATTAAAGTCAAATGATTTGCTCAAAGACACATCCATTGGCTCCTTTTTATCAAGTGTAATTGTGATAAATTCAGTTTTGATAGAAGATATCTCACCAAGCATTTTCTGGATCACTTTTGCCACCACACTCCCGCTTTCTCTTATGCCCGCAAGAATAATTTCTTTTTCGTCAATATTATTTTCTAAAATTTCATACGCCATGCGGCGCAGTTTTTTTTCTACGACTTCCTTACTAAGAATATATTTTTTATCTGTGGTCATAACAATTTATCTCCCGATAGTTATCGGGATTATAATTTAACTTTTAAACGCTTAATTTAGCAAATGTAATTGATTGCGTATGCAAATTGTTCAACAGGTATTATTTGTTCTCATTTCCATTGCAGCTATCTGGTATTTTACAAAAAAAGTAAAAGAGATCAGCCGAAATATCAAGTTGGGCCGGGATGAAGATTTCAGTGATAGTAAAAGCCAACGGTGGAGAAATGTTTTGCTATTGGCCTTCGGACAAAAGAAAATGTTTAAAAATCCATTGGTAGCGACTCTGCATTTTTTTGTCTATGCAGGATTTATCATTATTAATATTGAAGTACTGGAAATAGTACTGGATGGAATTTTTGGAACGCATCGGTTATTTGCCAGACCGCTTGGTGGCTTTTATACATTTCTTATCAATGCATTTGAAATACTAGCTGTGCTTGTAATACTTGGCTGTGCTATTTTTCTTATAAGAAGAAACATTCTCAAATTAAAAAGATTTATCAGCAAAGATCTTGATGGCTGGCCAAGAAGCGATGCTAATTATATTCTTATTACAGAAATAATTTTAATGCTGTTATTTCTTTCTTTAAACACAAGCGACAGGGCCTTGCAGTTACAGGGTAATGAACATTATCATGATACAGGTAGTTTTCTCGTTAGCGGCTTTTTCTCATCATCTTTAACCTCAACATCTTCCTCTACCTTATTAACGCTTGAACGGGGAGCATGGTGGCTTCATATCATTGGTATATATGCATTTTTAAATTACTTGCCATTTTCAAAACATCTTCACATTATTTTAGCCTTCCCCAATGCATATTATGCAAGGCTGGAACCTAAAGGCGAAATGAAAAACATGCCGGCCGTACAAAAGGAAGTTTTATATGCAATGAAACCTGAGTTGGCCCCAACTACAGCGGCACCTGCAAACTTTGGCGCCAAAGATGTTTTTGATCTTAGCTGGAGGAATTTACTCGATGCATATAGCTGCACTGAATGTGGCCGTTGCTCCGCTGCTTGTCCCGCTACGCAAACTGGTAAGCTTCTATCGCCAAGAAAAATTATGATGGATACCCGGGATCGTGCCGAGGAAGTTGGAAGAAATATAAATGCCAATAAAGAATTTAAAGACGATGGAAAAAAACTACTGCACAATTATATAACTGTTGAAGAACTTCGTGCATGTACAACATGTAACGCTTGTGTTGAAGAATGTCCTGTTTCCATCTCTCCGCTTGAGATCATTCTTGAACTCCGCCGTTCATTAGTAATGGAAGAAAGCAATGCACCACAGGAGTGGAGCGCTATGTTCAGCAATGTTGAAAATAATTTTGCTCCCTGGAAATTTTCGCCGGATGAAAGAGATAAATGGACACAGGAAGTTTAAGGTTTTTATTTTTGCAAACTGGTTTGAGCATGAAAACCAGAACTGCTTCTTTTATAAAATCAGGATCAATGAGTATCGTTGAAGACAAACTCAGACAACTCGGTTTGCAATTAAATCCAGCCAAACCTGCTGTCGCTAATTATTTAGGATGTAAACGTTCCGGTGATTTACTTTTTGTGTCAGGCAGAGTAAGTGAATTATCAGGTGAGGTCGGAACTGATGTTACTGAAGAAACGGCTAAAACAGCAGCAAGAGATACGATCCTATTGATTTTATCTATCATCAAGAAAGAGATCGGAGATTTAGATTTGATCAGGGAGGTAATTAAAGTACAGGGATTTATTCGTTCTTCGCCTGAATTTACCAGGCAACCCTATGTACTCGATGGGGCTTCAGATTTATTAGTTGAACTTTTTGGAGAGAACGGACGACATGCCCGGACAGCAACAGGTGTTAATCAATTGCCATTTGGCGCAACTATCCAACTTGATATTATTTTAGAACTAAAACAAATTGTTACTTAAATTATTCAAAACTGTCCAAATATCGAATATAGTTTTTTTTGACGGCAGTTATATTTAAACATTATTACAATTTAAAAAGCTACAATGAAAAATAATATTCTTATGCTTTTCTTTTTTCTGCCATCGTTATTTTCGAATTCGCAGAATGCAAACCAGTTCTATCGAAAAGCAGATTCACTGTACGCAGCAAAAGATTTTAAAAACGCTGCCGTCGCTTATAATGAAGGAATAAAACTTCAAGGTGCAGCTGCAGGTTTTAACAGGTATATATCAGCTGCTTCTTCATGGACCCTCGCCAATTCATTCGACAGCGCATTTTATATACTTGATGTTCTTTCAAAAAATGATAAGTTGATACAAAGTGATTATAAAAATATTGAGAGTACTAAGGACCTGGCAGCTTTGCAATCAAACAAACGCTGGAAACCATTACTCGCCACTATTCAAAAACAAGCGGAGGGCAACACTTATCCGCAGGAAGAATTTGTTTATGGAAGAAAGGATGGAATGGGTTTGTTGATGACACAGTTAAAACCAAAAGTGAAATCAAACGGGAAAGCGATCATCAGCGTTCAAGCTGGAAGTTGGTTCTCTAATTTCACAATGGTAGAAAGAAACGTTTACTATAAGAGAGAGTACCTTGACAGAGGGTATAATGTTTTTATGGTTGTTTTGGGTTCGCAACCACGGTATGCCATACCGGATGAAATCGACGATCTGAAAAGAGCTGTGCGATATATACGATACAATGCAAAGCAACTCGGTATCGATCCGGATCATATAGGAATTGAAGGAGGTTCAGCAGGCGGACACCTCTCATTGATAATTGCAACAGCCGATGAAAAAATAAATACGAATGCCACTGACGCCGTTGACAGGGTTTCCTCAAGAGTACAGGCAGCAGCTGTTTTGTTTCCACCAACGGATTTTTTTAACTGGGGTTTGCCCGGCGCTGCTATGATAAATGCAAGGGAACCGCAAATACAGGCAAGAGTTTACGGAGCTTTTGATTTTAAGGTTTGGAACAATGCAACAACAACTTATGATCCTGTTACCGATACAAGTGCACGAAATAAAATTGGTAAGGAGATATCTCCTATCTATGCTGTTTCATCCGATGATCCGCCGATATTCATCATCCACGGCGATGCGGACATGACCGTGCCTTTACAGCAATCGCAAACATTTGTTGCAAGGCTTAAAGAAGCCGGCGTTCCAAATAATTTTATTATTAAAAAAGGCGGACGTCATAATCCTGATGATATGAAACCTGAACTAAATCAATTTGTAGATTGGTTTGATATATATTTGAAATAAGACAGACGGTATTTAAGTGTTATGCATCACTTTAGATAAACATCAACTTAATTAAAGAATATGAAATTTTATTTGGGATTTTTTTTGACACTTCTTGTTTATAGCTTTTGTTCAGCACAGGTTGTAACTGACAGCATAACCCTTCGTGACATTGAATGGGACAAGACATCACCAGCCACTTTAAAAGAATTGCAGATCTCTTCCAACGGAAGTCTTATGCAAGGTTTCATTTACAAGGCAAATGGAAAACAAAAACATCCAACATTATTATTGCTTCATGGTTATCCTGGTAATGAACGCAATTTAGATTTAGCCCAGGTCGTAAGGGCGCATGGATGGAATGTTATTTATTTTAATTATCGTGGCGCATGGGGAGGCCAGGGTAAATTTGGTTTTGAAAATTGTGTACAGGATGTTGTGAATGTGGTTAGCTTCTGTAAAAAATACCAGGACTCTTTGCAAATAGACACCACAAACATCGTCCTCTTTGGACATAGTATGGGAGGTTGGGTCTGTCTTAAAGCAGTGCAACAGTTACCCTCTATTAAAAAAGCCTTTGCTTTGTCAACATGGGATATTTATGGAGATCTAAAAGATGCGCATTCAGAAACCGAACTCATAAAAAAGGCAGCCACTGGAGGCGAGTATTTTGTTTTGAATTCGTCTATCAAAGAAATATTTACTCCCTTATTAACGAAACCCGCATATTTTGATTTAGCAAATGATGGAATAGCATTAGCCAACAAGCAAATAATAATGCTTGACGAACATCCTTTCAATAAAAAAATTGCTGACGCAATTAAAAAAGAAAATAAAGCATACTTTGATTACCAGGTTTGGCAAACCGACCACCCATTTTCTAATAAAAGAATTGCATTAATGAAATTGGTTCTTTCGTTTCTTGACAAATAAAATGGAACTACGGAAGTGGATAGACTACCTTTCAAAAAATCTTTAAAAAAAGAAAATGGAAAATAAAACTAATCAACCCTCTCCCTCCACCATCATGCAGATCGGCACAGGTTTCTGGGCTTCAAAAATTTTACTGTCAGCAATAAAATTTCAACTGTTCACCAAACTTGCTGAACAAAAGAAAATGTCAGCGAAAGAAATTAAAGCCTCGTTAAACTTAAAATGCACTGACAGGCACCTCTTCGATTTTTTAGATGCATTAACCGCATTTGGATTTCTTCATCGCGATGGACTTCTTGAAACTGCTTCCTATTCCAACTCACCTGATACGGAGACTTTTTTAGACAAGAAGAAGCCTTCTTATATTGGAGGCATTCTTGAAATGATGAATAATCGTTTATATGGATTTTGGGGCAATCTTGAAGAGGCATTGCTGACTGGGCTTCCACAAAACGAAGCAAAAAGAAGTGAAGATTTTTTTGGGTTGATCTACCAGGACACCAATAAATTGAAAGAGTTCATTAATGCAATGACCGGAATTCAAATGGGCAATTTTATGACACTTGCACAAAAATTTGATTTTTCTAAATATAAAACCCTTGTTGATGTGGGTGGTTCTGCCGGCTTGCTATCGCTCATGGTTGCAAAGTATCAACCACACATGAGCTGTACTACTTTTGATCTCCCGCCTGTTGAGCCCATTGCTAAGGAAACTATTCAGCGATTTCAATTGACGGACCGTGTGAAAACACAAAGCGGAGATTTTTTTGCTGATGCTTTTCCCAAAGCTGATATTGTAACGATGGGAAATATCCTGCACGACTGGGACGAAGAAAAAAAGATAACGCTGATGAAAAAAGCATACGAAGCATTACCCGCTGGTGGTGCATTTATAGCCGTTGAAGGCATTATAGATGATGAAAGAAAACAAAATGCATTCGGCTTGATGATGAGTTTAAATATGCTTATTGAAACCGGAACCGGTTTTGATTACACATTTGCTGACTTTAACCGCTGGGCAAAAACAACAGGGTTTAAATCAACCTCCTTACTTTCTTTGGCAGGGCCATCAAGTGCTGCAATAGCTTACAAATAAAAACTGAAGAAGTTTATGGTTTGTGGTTTATAGTTTTGGTTACCAGCTTTATTAATACTATTAAGCTTCGGTTGCGTCGCACTCTTGTGCTGCAACAATTCTATTCAGCAATAAAGCAGTTTACCTTTGTTCCAATTTTGGTTGATAATTAATTAAATTTGAAACAAGAATCTTTAGCAAACTTTAAGCTTGCGGGCATTTTACGTATATACTACCGACAATAGAAATTTATACAAAAGTGAAATCAAGAAACATCATACCAGGCGAAAAAATTTCAAAATATGTAGATAGAATACTGGTAATTGAAAATAAGCAAATTACTTCCCCATTTATTTTACCACTTTACGCCAATGGCGTTCCTACTATACTTTTTAAATCTATAAGAGGGAAACTTGGGAATGATAATTCACACCATCTCACACTATTCGGACAAACTGTTTTACCTGAATCGTTGACTTTAACGGATGAGTTCACTTTGATCGCTTACTTCTTTAAGCCTTATACATTATTATCTCTTTTCGGAGTATCAGCACAGGAATTAACAGACAAACCAATTGACCTGAATTTATTATCCCTGCAAAGGTCTGCTGAACTCCAGGAAAGATTATTGAACGCCGACTCTGTTGAGCATATGATCTCTTTATTAGATGATTTTATTTTTAGTTTAATAACCAACGCTAAAACTGAATGCCCGTTAATAAAATATGCAACAACCAAAATTGCAAATGATCCTTCCAAAGAATCGCTGGTCGTTGTTCAAAAGGAATTACATATCACTGAAAGAACTTTTCAAAGAATGTTCGAAAGAAATATTGGTATAGCGCCTAATCTTTACCGGAGGATCTGTCAATTCAATTCGGCTTTTACACAATTAAATAATCGAAGACATCATAAATTATCGGATATCGCATTTCAAAATGGATATGCGGACCAAAGCCATTACATCAGGTCATTCAGGGAGTTTACAAATATTACTCCTAAAGAGTATCTCCGATTTGGTGAAGAAGATTAAAAGTGATTTTGTCGGGTTTGTTCTATTTTAAAATTCCTGCCTGGTATAGTTTTGAATAAAATTTAAATTATGACAAATCAAATTTATCCTTGCTTATGGTTTGATGGACAAGCCAAAGCTGCAGCAGAACACTATTGCTCAATTTTTAAAAATTCAAAAATAACAGCAGAAAACCCGATTGTAGTGACGTTTGAATTGAAAGGAAACAAGTTTATGGCATTGAACGGTGGACCAAAATACAAATTCACACCGGCCACATCGTTTGTGATAGAATGTGATTCTCAAACTGAAATAGATTATTACTGGGAAAAATTAGGTGAAGGCGGCAAATATGATCAATGTGGCTGGCTTGATGATAAATTTGGAGTATCCTGGCAAATTGTGCCTGCAATATTAGGAAAGCTGATGTCTGACCCGGGCAGAGCACCAAGAGTAGTTGAAGCATTTATGAAAATGTCAAAGTTTGACATTCAGCAATTAGAAAACGCATAAATAAATTCCCAAAAGGACAAGGAAAAATATTTCAGGAAGGCAAGTCTAGAACAGTCTTCGGTTGCTCCAATTTCGTTTGAGAATTAATTAAATTTGGAGAACAAGACTTGCGACAATCTACAAATAGTAGACCATTTTTATGAGAGCACAATATTTCATTTTGACCTTATTTTTTGGACATCTGGTTATGGCTTGTAATGATAAAATAGAAACTCAAGTGGAAGATATTAGTATTACTGAAAGTGAAGGAGCTCCGGAACCGCCACCGCCTTCATTCTCCTGTTCAAATTCTCTTACACTACAAGAATGGTTCTTTAAACTATGCGATGCGGAAAAGCCCGGGAAAGCTGTTGTTGCTTACAACTTCGAACTTTTTGAAACGGACAATTGTTATGCGATTCATTTAATTGATTCAATAGAATATAAAAAGGGTGATCAGGACCTGGCAAGAAAAAATGACTCTGATACTTCTGTTAATTATTATTCACTATCTAAAAACGAGTATGAAAAATTGGAGTGGAAACAAGTTTTAAATAAGATAAAGTCTCAATTGAACGAATTTGTCAAGACAGAAAAATTCAAAAATTCTTCTTTAGCAAAAGCAAAAGATATAACAATGCGCTTTGACGATGACGATTTGGTAAAGTTAAAATAGCCAACCACAACAATGGTTTAATAAAGCCGTCTTCCCTTGAGCATATGCATTACCACTTAGGGCAAATTGGTTTGATAAAAAAAATACTCTTGCAGACAAACTTACCGAAACCCTAAACGATCAGACACATTTTTGAAACTGTTCAAAGACAGCCTATTTATTTTATCTTGTGAGCTCATCATTTTTCCGGCATTAAAATGAATAGCTATTTTCTATTGGTTATACTAATGACCCTTTCTGCGGCTTTTGCTTATATAAACCACCGATTTATAAAAATGCCTTTTGTTATAGGGCTTTTTTTCTTATCCACTATTCTTTCATTAATAATTATAAGCAGCAAAAGTTGGGATGCACAGCACTATGCTGAAATAAAAGACATCGTTGCGCATATCGACATTAGCAAGATCATACTTGAAGTAATGCTGGGCTTCTTGCTTTTCGCAGGTTCATTACATACCCGGTGGTCCGATATCAGGAGGCAATTAAAGCCAATTAGTTTATTTGCTATTGGCGGTGTTTTGGTTTCTACTATCATTATTGCTGGGTTACTTTTTTTTATTTGTGATTTGTTTCACTTCCCTATCGGTTTTATTCATTGCTTAATATTTGGTGCACTTATTTCACCAACTGACCCGATTGCAGTTTTAGGAATTCTAACCAAAGCCAATGTTTCCAAAAAAATTGAATCGACCATTGTAGGGGAATCATTATTTAATGATGGTATTGGTGTTGTTGTCTTTATTGCTTTGCTGGACACTTTAAAATTAGGAAGTGACAAAATAGATTTTTCTCATTTCGGCACATTGTTTTTTCAGGAAGCCGTGGGTGGTGCATTTTTCGGACTTGCATTAGGTTTTATCCTACACAGACTTTTAAGATCAATAGACAATTACGAAACGGAAGTTTTACTAACTATTGCATTTGTAATGGTGGGGTATGCTTTATGTTCTTACTTTCATTTGTCAGGACCATTGGCAATGGTCATTATGGGCTTGTTGGTAGGTAATTTCAAAAAGGAGACAGCAATGAGTGATCAAACACAGGAATATGTTCATAAATTTTGGGAACTGCTAGACGTTATTTTAAATGCCATTTTATTCATAGGCATCGCCTTCGTGTTAGTAGTTATCCATTTTAAAACGGCTTATATTCTCATAGGGTTAATCTCCATATTCATTGTTCTGCTTTCACGTATTATTGTTGTTTACCTGCCCAACCTGGTCTTTCCAAAGTTTACAAACATAAATAATAGAGAAGCAAAATTGATCGTTTGGGGCGGTCTCAGGGGCGGACTTTCCATAGCCCTGGTTCTTTCTTTGCCAGAAAGTGAAGCAAAAGAATTGTTGACGATCGCTACTTATATGTGTGTAGTTTTTAGCATCCTGGTGCAAGGATTAACAATAGAAAAAGTGGCGAAACGGTTAAGCAGAAAATGAATATCATTTGACTAATGACAACGTCGTAAATATAATTTACATGTAACAAAAACTCCAACACGCTGGAAGATTGATCAATCCAAATTCAATTTGAAGCATCAAAATAGGAACATTGAAAATTTTTCTCAATAACTTTTTTTTGTTCTTAATATGGTTGATAAAAACGAAGTAAAAGTTGTGTATATTTAAGAGTTAACCGTAAATAATCAATCTGAATCATGCAAAACAAAATCATCCTTTTCTTTTTTTTAATATTTTTTGCTGGTATCAATAATTCTGCAAAGGCTCAATCAGAAAAAAATAAAAGACCTAATATTTTATTAATAGTAGCAGATGATCTTGGTTATACTGATCTTGGTTGCTATGGCGGTGATATAAAAACACCCAATATCGATTTGCTTGCGAAGCGAGGGCTTCAATTCACGAATTTTCATACAGCTCCTCTTTGTGCACCTACACGAGCCATGCTCTTATCAGGCAATGATAATCATGTTGCCGGCATGGGCTCTATGTTTCCGGTAAAGGGAACTCCAAGAGAAGGCAAAGTGGGTTATGAACATCATTTGACCGATAGAATTGTAACCGTGGCGCAACTATTGAAAGATGGCGGTTACCAAACATTCATGGCAGGCAAATGGCACCTGGGGCAAGAGGATGCCTATATTCCTTTTGCCAAAGGATTTGAAAAGAGTTTTGCTTTACTAAATGGCGGAGCAAATCATTTTAATAATAACCAGATCCTTGTAAATGAACCTCCGCAATACCGGCTCGACAGCCAGGTCATTCTTTTTCCCGAAGGAAAGTTTTCAACCGATGTATATACCGAAAAAATGATTGAGTTCATTAAGAATGGACAAAAAGATAAACCATTTTTTGCCTATCTCACTTATACTGCTCCTCACTGGCCGCTGCAGGCTCCTGCAGATTATATAGATAAATACAAAGGAAAATATGACATAGGTTATGATTCACTCAGAGTGATCCGGTTTAATCGGCAAAAAGCAATGGGGATCATCCCTTCCAATGCAACACTTCCACCACGCACCGACGGGATCAAACCCTGGACTGAGCTTTCAACGGAAGAAAAAAAGATTGAATCAAGAAAAATGGAACTGTATGCTGCGATGGTTGATAATCTTGACGTACATGTTGGCCAGGTGATTGGATATCTAAAAGAATCAAATCAACTTGATAATACAATCATTGTTTTCATGTCTGACAATGGAGCTGCTGCTGAAGATTTTTATAATATGCCGGCTGGCTTCGGCCCGTTTCTGCGTGAACATTATAATAACAGTTTTGAAAATATGGGCAAGGCTTCTTCCTTTGTTTCATATGGACCACAATGGGCACAGGCAGGCGCAGCACCATTTAAATTATTTAAAGGAAACAGCACTGAAGGTGGTATAGTAACGCCACTCATCATTTCAGGAAAATATGTTGAAAGAAAACCCGGTCTTCAAAATGCATTCATTAACGTAATGGATATCGCTCCAACATTTCTTGAGTTGGCTGGAATAAAATATCCGGAACTATATAACAATAAAAAGATAGTACCAATGTTAGGTGAATCTTTTCTTTCTTTTATCACAGGCAAAACTAATACCGTACATAACAGCAATTACGTTTATGGGCTTGAACATGATGGGCAATGTCTCTTAATAAAAGGAAACTGGAAGATCACAAATATCAGTGACCCTTTTGATGAAGCTGCATTTGCTTTATATAATTTGACAGAAGACCTTGGTGAAACGAAAGATCTTTCAAAATCAAACCCGGAAAAATTTAAGGAGATGATGAAAGAGTGGGAAATATTTAAAAAGAAAACGGGTGTTATCCCAAAAGAGAAAGGGGAATAAAATTTATACAGACCCGGGGTATGATCAATAAAAACAATACTTAAATTAATTACATTGCGGCCTGCAACTCTTTGAACACAATCGCAGGCAATGGATCTTATTAAACGGCAAGCACGGTACTATTTTTTGTCATTCCTTAAACATGATTTCAAAGCAAGCATCACTGTCTTCTTTGTTGCGCTGCCTCTCTGTCTTGGTATTTCTTTAGCATCAGGTGCTCCTCTGTATTCAGGCCTCATCTCAGGTATTATCGGTGGCATTGTTGTTGGTTTCATCAGCAAATCACATTTAAGCGTCAGCGGCCCTGCTGCGGGACTTACCGCTATTTCCGCCGGGGCCATTACAGAACTTGGCAGTCTTCAAATATTTTTTCTTGCTGTTGCTGTGGCCGGTGTTATTCAATTATTGCTGGGTGTTTTCAAACTCGGGGGCTTTACACATTTTATTCCTTCTGCAGTTATTAAGGGAATGCTTGCGGGCATTGGTATTATTCTAATTGCAAAACAAATTCCATTGATGCTGGGTTATGATGAAGCAACATTCTGGACAAAAGAGCTATTTAATATTATCACTTTAAAAAATGCATTCAGTCATGCAAAGAATATTTATTACCATACTTCAAAAGGTGCAATCATAATAGCAATTGCTTCACTTGCTTTATTGATAGTATGGAAGAACAGAATAGCAAAGAAAATTCCATTTATTCCTACTTCTTTTATCGTTGTAATTTTCGGAACATTACTTGCTTTTATATTTCAGCAATTCGTTCCATCACTTGCCTTGAAACCGCAGCAATTTGTCAACCTGCCATCTAATTTATTTTCAGATATAAAACTTCCTGACTATCGGGCTATTTTCAACAATACTGATATTATTAAGAATGCAGTTGTCATTTGCATAGTCGCTACGCTTGAAACACTTTTAAGTGTGGAGGCTATTGATAAAATTGATCTGTATAATCGCATCACACCACAGAACCGCGAGCTTGTTGCACAAGGCACAGGAAATATCATTGCTGGCATTCTCGGTGGACTGCCTATCACTGCAGTTATTGTAAGAAGCTCTGCCAATGCAGAAGCAGATGCAAGAACAAAACTTTCTGCTATTTTTCATGGCATCTGGCTGCTTGTGCTTGTATTTTTTGCGGCTTCCATGCTGAATATGATCCCATACTGTGTTCTTGCTGTTATTCTTATCCGTACCGGCTATAATCTTGCAAAGCCACGAATGATTGTTTCTGTTTATAAATTGGGCAGGGAACAGTTTCTGCCGTTTATTGTAACTATTGTTGCCATGTTATTTACTGATTTGCTTGTTGGCGTTGGTATCGGTATTGCATACTCATGTTATTTTATTTTTAAGAATACATACAAAGCAGGTTATACTTTGGAAACAAAAACAGAAGGACATATCACACATTATTATTTTAATCTCGCCATCAATGTCAGTTTTATCAATAAAAAAAGGATCAAAGATCAATTGGAAAAAATTCCAAACTATTCTGTAGTTCATATTGAAGGGTCACACAGTGTTTATATTGATTATGATGTATCGGAGATTATCAATGAGTTCAAAACAAAAGCAAAGCATAAACATATCGAACTGCATTTATCCGGTATTCCTGAAGTAGAAACGATCAGTGCACATTAAAACTTTTAAAATGAAAATCTCCAACTTCCCATTCCAAACTCTCAACTGGGAAACTATTCCAGGAAAGCAACAAAATGG
>Ga0105249_10001656_pt1 | contig 19521 bp, 16 predicted proteins | sample KBSS44metaG_FD_81522 | JGI IMG/M metagenome (GOLD analysis project Ga0105249, IMG submission 81522) | Switchgrass rhizosphere microbial communities from Kellogg Biological Station, Michigan, USA - KBS S4-4 metaG | ecosystem: Host-associated > Plants > Roots > Rhizosphere > Soil | place...
CCCAATATTAATCCCTAGCTTTTGTTTAATATAATCAATGATCTTATCACTGCCATTCAACATGCATGGGCCTGTCTGGCAAACCTCAAATATATATTTACCAACAGGTTTTAAATTATACATGCTGTAAAACGTAGCGACCTCATATACTTCAATGGGAAGTATTTTTAATAATGAAGCAACATAATCCATAGTTTCTACACTTAACCAGCCGCCAAATTCTTTTTGAGCCAAATGCAAAACAGGTATCACTGCACTCTTTTGTTTCCCTTCGGGATAAAAGCTGATGATACGCTGTACCTCTTTTAATTTTTCGTCAGAAAATTTAACCATATCTGTAGGTCAAAAATCAAAAGTCAAAAAATATTATTGATTTGATCTTTTACTTTTTTATTTCAAGAATCCATTTCTCCTGCAATTAAATTCAAACTGCTCATTGTAATGATAGCATCGCTCAACATTCCTCCTTTTACCAATTCTTCAAATGCCTGGTAGTAGATGAAGCAGGGCCGGCGAAAATGTAAACGGTACGGCGTACGTCCTCCATCACTGATAAAATAAAAGCCAAGCTCGCCGTTCCCGCCTTCCACAGATTGATATACTTCACCAACCGGCATATCGATCTCTCCCATTATGATTTTAAAATGCCAGATCAACGCTTCCATCTTTGTATATACATCTTCTTTTGAAGGCAAATAATATTCAGGAACATCTGCATGATAAATTTCAGCTTCTGTTCCTTTAAATTCCTGTACCTTATGATAAGCCTGTTCAATGATGCTTAAGCTCTGCCACATTTCCTGCTCACGAACCAACCAGCGATCATAATTATCGCCGGTAGTTCCAACCGGAACATTAAATTGAAAATCCTCATAGCTTGAATAAGGAGTATGAACTCTTACATCATAATCTACTCCTGCTGCACGAAGATTAGGACCTGTGAATCCGTAATTCACTGCTCTTTCTGCACTAATAGCACCAGTACCCATCGTTCTATCCATGAATATGCGGTTGCGCTGAAAAAGGTTTTCAAATTCCTTAAGCACTTTCGGATATTCCTTTAAAAATTTTTCCAGCTTTTGAAAAGCTATATCATTAAAATTTCTTTCGAAACCGCCAATGCGGCCAATATTGGTAGTAAGACGTGAGCCACAAATTTCTTCCCATATTTCATAAATAAGCTCACGGTATTGCATGAGATATAAAAATCCGGTGTATGCTCCGGCATCAACACCAACAATAGAATTGCATATTAGATGATCAGCGATCCGTGCCAACTCCATTATAATGATGCGTAAATAATCAACCCGCTTTGGAATTTTTACTCCTAATAATTTTTCACAGGTAAGATGCCAGCCCATATTATTAATAGGAGCTGAACAATAATTCATCCGATCCGTTAACGGTGTGATCTGGTAAAGAGGGCGGCGTTCTGCAATTTTTTCAAATGCCCGGTGAATATACCCGATGGTTTGTTCGGCAGAAACAATACGTTCACCATCGAGCTCAAGAATGTTTTGAAAAACACCATGTGTGGCCGGGTGTGTAGGTCCCAGGTTTAAAGTAGTCGTCGTTTTTTCAATACTTCCTTCCGGTAACTTTATATGCTGATCTACCATGATTGGTTCAACTTCTAAAAGGGCTTTAAAAAATTCAATTTCATTTTATTCCTGATTCCTTTTCGGGACATGTTATCTTCCAAACATTTCATCATCTTTATCTGTTCTTGTCTGGTCTTCTAATGGATATTCTTTTCGCATAGGGAAATAATCCATTTCATCCACATTCAATATCCTTTTCAAATTAGGGTGACCTATAAAATTTACTCCATAAAAATCATAAGTTTCTCTTTCGAGCCAGTTGGCTGCGGAAAATAAACCCGTTGCTGTATAGATGTCCGGCTGATTAATATCGGTGTATATTTTGAATCGTATCCTTACATTATCTACAAGATTATGCAAGTGATACACAATAGCTAATTCTCTTCCTTTATTATCGGGATAATGTACAGCGCACAGTGTGGTAAGAAACCGGAACTTTAATTCTTCATCATCGTATAAAAAATTAAGCACTTTAAGATTAAGATCTTTTGGCGCTTCGAAAGTCAGCATGCCATAGGGTTCTTCAAACTTGCTAACCTGGTCTGCAAATTTTTCTTTTATTCTTTGTTGTATTCTTTGATTTGTCAACATTGATAAATTGCTTAATTGTTTTAATTGTTTTGGTTAATAATATAACCGTGTAACAATTCAACAATTTTATTGTATCCCATAACTCTCAAGTAATGCCTTATACTGTTCACCATTTCTTCTTCGCAAACTTTCTTTACCAACAAGATCTTGGATTCTGATTACCCCATCAATCACCGCTTCAGGTCTTGGCGGACATCCTGGAATATAAACATCAACAGGTATGATCTGGTCAATACCCTGCAGCACACTATAAGTATCGAAAATACCACCGCTGCTGGCACAGGCACCCATTGCCAATACCCAACGTGGTTCTGCCATTTGTAAATAAACTTGTTTTACCACAGGACCCATTTTTTTTGCAATAGTTCCCATTACCATCAGCAGATCGCATTGACGTGGAGAAAAGCCTACTCTTTCACTTCCAAACCTTGCAAGGTCATAATGCGATGCCATGGTAGCCATGAATTCAATACCGCAACAGGAAGTTGCGAAAGGCAATGGCCAGATAGAATTTTTTCTTGCAAGTCCAATCACTTTATTTAAAGTGGTTGCAAAAAAACCTTCACCCTGGTGCCCTTCCGGCATTTCCGCCAGGCTAATATCAGGTTCAAGTGGCTTTTCAATTAAATTATATGATACAGGACGAGCCATTTTTTAATTAAAAATTTATAATTAAGAATTAATAATTCTCCTTATTAAAACAACCGGAAGAATACGGAGTTCAGGCAATTATTAATTTTTAATTGTTCTTTCTCAATCTTCCCACTTCAACGCACCTTTTTTTATTATATAGATAAATCCACAAAGAAAAAAAGCTACAAATAATATCACTGCCCAAAAACCACTCCAACCAAGTCCTTTAAAGTTTACTGCATAAGGATAAAAGAAGATCACTTCCACATCAAAGAGCACAAATAAAATAGCTGTCAGAAAATATTTGATTGCCATGGGTTGCCGTGCATCTCCATGACTTTCGATACCGCTGGCAAAATTTTGCAGTTTGTCTTTTGTTTTTCTTCCGGGACCAAGTAAATGGGTAACCAACATTAAAAAAGTCACAAGACCACCGGCAAAAATTACCTGTATAGCTACCGGCAAATATGAAGCTGATTCTTTTGTATTGAGCGCTGTTTGGAGTAAATAATTCATGAATTTTCCGTGGCGCAAAAATAAGACGGCAACCTGAATTTACCTTATTTAAATGAAGCAGAAATAAGGCATTCTTCTCGATTCGTTTATAAATTTAAAGATCCCCTACTATGCAGCAGAGGACCTTTATTTGTAAAAGAAGAAAACCGAGTTTAATCTTTTATAGTCATTATCCTTTAGATGCGGTACCAGTTTTTGGAGCAGGTACCTTCTTCAGAATATTTAAATTATTTTTTATTGCTTCATTATTGGGGTCTAATGCCAGCATTTTTTCGAGGTAAACTATCGCTTTGTCTTTATCCTTTACAACGTTTGCATAGTACTGAGCCAGGTATCCTGCTGTATTTATAATACTGGTTTTATTTTTTACCGTATCTTTTTCCAGCACTTCAAGATATTTAAGTCCTGTTTCTACAGCCAATCCTTTTTCCATAGTTGTATCCATAGCTTTTTGGCTATTGAACTTCCATTGCCATCCAAAAGTTTCGTCGGACCATTTTTGGGTATAGTAAGTAAAGACGCTATCGGATCTTACATAATTTTTTCCCTGATAAAATGCAAAGCCTGCATCAAAAAAATCTCTTTGTCCGGGATTAGGTTTTAGTTTAATAATAGCAAGTCTTATATCGCCTTCTTTGTTACGACTCTCACTATCTCCTTTTGCCTTGAAATATTCTGCACCTTGTTTTAAGAAATCAATTTTGGAAGTAAGTATTGTATCTACAGTCACTCCTTGTATATATGTGTTATATACATCTTCAGGAGTACCTCCCGTTTGTGATAAGATGTCCGCTTTTAATTTATAATCAAGTGCAATAAATCCTTCTGGCTTTTCTTTGGCAAAATACATATCAACGTACTTCTTTGCATTAGTATAATCTTTTTTATCAAAGTATGTGTAAGCGAGTAATTTATAAACCTTGGGTTTAGCTGCCGAACCTAATGCTGTTACAACGCTTGTAGCCTTTTGTAGGGCACAATCATAATCCTTACGTGCCCAGCATAACTGACCATAGAGATACTGGTCCTGAATATCAGATTCTGGCAATTTGCTGTCAATATATTTCTTTAACTGGTTCTCAGCTTCATTAAAATCCAACTTTCCAAAATAGTACCAATACAATTCATAATAAGCAGGAGCAAATTTTGTATCTCTGCCCACAGCTTCATTTAAATATTGTAAAACAAGTTCCCAGTTCTTTTGAGTTTCAAAAAGCTTGGCTAATCTGATATCTGCTACTGCATAAGAGGGATTTAACTCCAATGCTTTTTTATAATTAGTATAAGCTTGTCCGCCACCTTCACCGGGACGGGCCTTGCGATAAGCATTTCCAAGCTGCACAAATAACTCTGCATTCTTAGGATCTTTTAAAGCTGCAGCTTCTAACTTTTCAATTGCATAAGCTACGTCACCGGCTTTAGCATCTACATTAGCCCGGCCAATAGCATACAGAATCATAGGATCGTCGCCTTTTTTTCCACGACTGGCTGTAATAGCAGCTTCAAAACGCTGGCGGGCTTCATTGGTTTTTTTATCAAGCAAATCAGCATGACCCAGTCCAACAAGGATCAATGGAGCATTACCATTTGTTTGCAATGCTTTTTCATACAACTGACGACCAGCTGTATTATTATCATCGTCAAAATATGTTTGACCCATCCAATATATCGCATCAATATTATTTGGATTGGTAGCAATCAATTTTTCAAAGACTGCTATGGCGCTTTTAAATCTGTCTGCATTCAGGTGATTGATACCCTCCTGCAAAGTCTGCGCTTTTATGCCGGTTATTGCTAATAAAACGGCGATCAAAAATGTGATTGTGGTTTTCTTCATTTTACTGTTCACTTTAATTATTGTAAATATATAATTACTTCTTTTATTCGTTTATTCTTACCGGCCTGACACCGAAATTTTTTTGAGCCGGCATCAGGTAAGCTCTTCTGAAAATCAATTGCCCGATCTCACCACTCATAAAATCTGCAAACCCATGTCCTAATCCTTTATGATTCTCCTTTAATATATAAACCAAATCCCGTACCATCGGATAACGTTTACCAAAAATGTTTGCCTGCGATGGCAATACAAATTTTCCGGGCACTAATGGATTTTCAATTGGAACCATTCTAACCTTTTTCAAAAAACTAACTTGTTGCGTGTCTTCCGGGTTACCGATCCAGCTTACTCCTATAAAACCTACGACATTAGCATTTTTCGAGACATAATCAACAACTGCTTCGCTGCTCCGTGCTGCCATTGCCAAATGAGTAAGTGTATCGCCACGCAATACTGAATCGATGATAAATCGTACCGTACTGGTTGCTTTGACACCATCAAATACCGGAATTAAATTTTTGCTAAATCTCCCTTTTAGTATTTCCACGATATCTTTCATGCTGAATTGAACGTATGGTGACCCAGGGTTTACTATCACTGCTATGGCATCCCTTGCTACAATCATGCTCTCAGGCCCAATCTTTAAAGAATCTATTATGAAATCATTTTCATTTTCATTATATCTTCTTGTGGCAATTATCATTCTTACACTATCAACTTGCAGATCTTTTAAACAGTCTGCCTCTGGCTTATATTGAACTTTTATCGTAGTACCAGGATAATTAGATTCATAAACTTTTACCATAGCGTCGATAATTGGTTTAAAAGATTCATCAGCGCTTACATTAATAGAGCCCCGGTTTTTTGTATCTGGTAATTCTTTTTCTTTTTGCATGAAAGATTTACATCCTGTGGAGATCGCTAGTAAATAAAGAACTGTAAAAAAAATTCCAATATATCGGTAAGGGATCATTTAAAATAATTTTTCTTATATCCCCTGTAGATACGCCAGCCCCCATAAAGCAGGCATATAGCTCCAAAAAATTTTTCTAATGTTGGTGCAGTAGTATATCCTATGTCGATTTTTAATTGTTGATGAAATAAAAAAAACACTCCGACTATTATCAATAATATTCCCATTCCATAGTCCATAATGGACCTCATCAATGAAACCTGCTTTCTTTTTTTGTTCTCGTAACTTTCAAACATATCTTTTATTTCAAGGGGTAGCAAATTATAAAAATTTTGCTGTTCTGCCCGATAATTGTTCCCGGCAGTACAATGAGATGCAGATTTGCATTTAAATCCATAAACAGGCTGATTGCCAACTGTCAACTGCCGATTGAACATTATCTTTGCACTCATGAAAATTTTGATGGTATGTCTTGGTAATATTTGCCGTAGCCCTCTCGCTGAAGGTATTTTACAGGATAAAGCTTTTAAGGCAGGATTAAAATGGAGCGTGGAAAGTGCAGGAACAGAAAGTTATCATATAGGTCAGCCTCCTCATCCGCTTTCTCAAAAAGTAGCAAGATTAAATGGTATCGACATAAGTAATCAACGAGCAAGAAGATTTAATGCTAATGATATAGAAGTCTATGATAAAATATATGCATTGGCAGGAGATGTATTGGAAGAAATGAAGTTCATTGCCGGGAAAAAATTTGACGCAAAAAAGATAGACTTGCTGATGAACGAATTATATCCCGGTAAAAATATGGATGTGCCCGATCCTTATTATGGATCAGAAGCTGGCTACCATGCAGCATATAAAATGATCGACGAGGTATGTGATGCCATTGTAAAGAAATATTCAATATTCAATTCTCAATATTCAATTCTCAAATAGCGAACATTCATGGCAAAACCATCTTTACCACAAGGCACCAGAGATTTCGGGCCGGATGTTGTTCGCAAACGCAATTATATTCTTAGCACCATTAAAAATGTTTTTGAGCTATATGGGTTTCAACCATTGGAAACTCCGGCAATGGAGAATATTGAAACATTGATGGGAAAGTATGGAGAGGAAGGGGATAAATTGATATATAGAGTTTTAGATTCAGGTACTCCATTCACAGTTGAATTCTTTTATAAACTTTTTAACGGGATCAAACAATATTTACATGAGCATCCTGAACTTGATAGTGAAGTATTAAAAAGTTTAAAAGAGTTATCGCCTGAGGTTTTAACCACTTTCGCAAGAGGTCTTCTCAATAGTGATGTTTTAAGAAAAAGATACTTGCCTGAATTGAAAAAAGAAATTTCTGACAAGGCTTTAAAGTATGATCTGACGATTCCATTTGCAAGATATGTTGCAATGAATCACAATCAACTTACTTTTCCTTTTAAGCGATACCAGATTCAACCAGTCTGGAGAGCTGATCGACCGCAGAAGGGTCGCTATCGTGAGTTTTATCAATGCGACGCTGATGTGGTAGGAAGTAATTCTTTATTGAATGAAGTTGAGCTGTGCAATATTTATACTACTGTTTTTGATCAATTGGGAATTGATGTTGAAATTAAAATTAATAATAGAAAAATATTAACCGGAATTGCCGAGGTTGTCGGCGAGCTTGAAAGGATCGTTGACATTACAGTCATTATTGATAAAGTGGATAAGATTGGAATCAATGGCGTAAAAGAAGAGCTTAGCAAACAAGGTTTCGCCAAAGAGAAGATAACGACACTTAATGACTTAATATTTTCTGAAGCAGAAAAAATCAACTATTCGGGAGATGCTAGAAAAGAAAATTACAATCTCACAAAATTAAATTTTATAAAAAGCGGATCGGATTATAGACATTCAAAAATATTGCAAAAAGGTGTTGAAGAACTAGAATATATAATTGATAAGGCCAATTCTCTTTCTAACCTCAAAATTGATTTTTCTCTCGCAAGAGGCCTGAACTACTACACAGGAATTATCTTCGAAGTAAAAGCCAATAATGTTCAAATGGGTAGCATCGGCGGCGGTGGCCGTTATGATGATCTCACAGGTTTATTCGGTGTGCCTAATATTCCCGGTGTTGGCATTTCATTTGGTGTAGATCGTATTTATGATGTAATGGAAGAGCTTGATCTTTTTCCTAAAGATGTTTTTGTTGGTACACAAGTTTTATTTTTTAATCTTGGAGAAAAAGAAAGTACAGTTGCTTTTCAATTAATGCAGCAATTAAGAAACAAAAACATTCGCTGCGAATTATATCATGAACAAGCAAAGTTTGATAAACAATTCAAATATGCAGAGAAGAAAAATATTCCTTACGTAATTATTATTGGGGAAGAGGAAATAAAAACAGGTTCATGTAAAATAAAAAATATAATTACCGGCACACAAAAAGAAATTCCTTTAAAAAAGCTTCCAGATTTTTCATTTATTTAAATTATTGTTCGCTGATATTAATTAAAAAAGAGTCATGCTTTGTTCGCCATGACTCTTTTATTAAGAATTAAATAATCGGATTATTATTTATTCAAATTAGGATTATTAAGCACTTCGGCCTGGGGAATAACAAAACTCAACTTAGGATCATTATAAGCAAACGAATTGCCGGCATCATACAAATGATTAGTACCTCTTTTGATAGTTGCCTTATTCCGTTTCATAGCCAGATAAGATTTACCCTCGCCCCATAATTCGATACGGGTTTGTAAATAAATAGCATCCAATAATGCTTGTCCCGTCAATGGAGTTACGTACGCAGGCACTTCAACTGTTGGGTTTTTAAACCTTTGATTCAGCAAGGATGTTAATGCTGACTTAGCTTCCGGCTCTTTTCCTAACCGTGCATTTGCTTCAGCATTTAGCAAATAAAATTCATCAGCACGCATATAAAGTAAATCAGTCTCAACTGTTCGCTGCCCGCCTGCAGTGCGTTTTGGATCAAAGAATTTACCACCGGGATATAATGCGCCAGGAGTAGTAAATTGACTTCTTCTTCGATCGTTTGTTGGAATTAAAGCATACAAACCATTATCAATAAGTTTTGGATCACCAGCCCATGCATAACTATACGTATAATAATCAACCTGGCCCCACCAGGAAATAAGGTTGATACCACTGGCGACCGTTACATCTACACCCCATATCCAACTTGGAGTAGCTACATTATTAAATCCAGCTGCAGGATTTGATTTTCCATTTAGTAAATTATACACAACAGAAAGACTATCGGTAACAGGATAAAGATTCATAATATCTTTTGTATAAGTAGCTACCTGTGTCCAATCAGCTGTTGTACCTCTTGCAGCCAATACGTATGACAGTAACCCTTTGGCCACATTTATATTTACCTGATCGAGAGTACTTCTGCTAAAACCAGTCAGATAAGTAATAGCCTGGGTAAGATCTGAAATCATGAAATCGAAAACCTCGCTAATTGTGCTTTTAGGTTTGCTTTCCTCTTTGCTTGATTTGTAGATAGGTAAAACTTTAGCTGTACCATTCCCATACTCTGTTGCATACAATTGAGACAAATAGAAATAGGCATAAGCACGCATAGCTTTTGCTTGCCCGATAGCTGTTTTTTCATTAGTTGTAGTAGGAACATAGTCAGTTCCACCAAAACCATCTATTATACTATTGGCCTGATATATTTGCCGATAATAATATCTCCAGGGCTGATAAGTCTGGTTAGTAGTAAAATCTACATTGGCAGTCATCCTGGCGATACCCGAATACCAACCATAGACTGTAGCACCCAATACCATATCAGATGAAAGCATATCCATGTAGATATCGTATCCTTTTTGGCCAAAGTCATCATGGTTGGTTGTACCGCCTGTACCCGGGTTATACATATTTACGTATAGACCATTTAATGTGCCTGCAGAAACTTTTGGATCTAATTTGGCAGCATCAGCTAATTGATCGGCAGTTAAAAACTGTGTTGGCTCTGTTTCCAGCCAACTTTTTTTACAACCTATAAGTATTGTCGATGCGGCAATAACACAGGTGAATAGATATTTTATTTTCATATTATTTTTTTAATAATTAGAACTTGACTTTTAGGCCGGCAGTGATGGTAGATAATGGCGAATACCTGTACGTATTTGATTCACCTGCTTCTGCAGTTGAAGGATCGAAACCGTGCCTAGCTGAGTGTAACCAAAGATTGTCACCAGAAACAAAGAACGTTACCTGCTCAACAAAGTTTGTCCTTTGCAACAAAGCAGATGGCAGAGTATAAGCTACACGAACATTATTTAAGGTCAGATAATTTGCCTTGGTCAAAAACCTTGTGGAAGTAGAATTTACATTTGCATCATAGACCGCAGATATACGTGGGATATCTGTTACATCACCGGCTTTTTGCCATCTGTTCCGGATATCTGTACTCCAGTTGTTGCTACCAATGGCTCCGTTATGCATCAAACCTGCATAAGTATAATCATAGGCGTAACCACCAAAACTGTAAAGCATTTGCACATCCAATTCAAAGCCTTTGAAACCACCACTCAGGCTAAAAGCGCCTCTTACTTTTGGTATGGCCGATTTACCCACATAGTACAGAGTTCCTTCTGAATATGTTTTTGTAGTACTTGTTTTTAACGTGTTTGCTTTACCAGGATTATCATAATTCCACTTGGTCAAATCAATTACTTGCTCGCCTGAATTATATACGCCGTTCGCATTATTATCTGTATAGTATACTGTCCACATGCTGGTCCCATCCTTAGGATCAACTCCTGCAAAGTTGCGAATGTAAAAGTCATAGATTGAGTGACCAACAGACCAGCCATAAGGCGCCTGCACGTCAATTGGCTTTTGCATACCAGTTCCAGGATCAATTGGCATTGCAGTAAGCTTGTTTGTAAAATGCTCTCCATTAACACTCAGATCAAGGAAATAATCTTTTTTGCTCAATATATGACCGGTCAAGTCAAATTCGATACCCTGGTTTTTTAGAACACCGTCATTGACCTGGTATAAAGCATATCCTTGAGAAGGACCTACTCTTCTTTCAAAGATGAGGTTATCTGTGTTCTTAATATAATACTCAACAGAACCTTCCAGGTAGCTTCCTAAACGGAAATCAACACCGGTTTGAAACATTTTGGAAGATTCCCATGTCAAATTAGGATTACCTCTGCTGGTAAATGTAATAGCCGCATTATTGTTCAGGTTAGAAAGATCAAAACGATCATCGCCAGGATAATTACCTACACCAGCCTGATCACCCAGAATGCCATAGCTAACTTTCAACTTTAGGAACTTGAGAGCCTTTAGATTTTTCATAAAATCCATTTTACTTACTACCCAACCTAAACCTACTGAACCAAAAGTGCCCCACTTCTCTTTAGTAAAGCGTGAAGAACCATCTCGCCTGGCAGTAGCCGATAAATAATAGGTACTTCTGTAATCATAATTTAGCTGGGCAAAATAGCTTTCAAGTTTATTAGTGTTTGCGTAAGAACTTACCGGATTTGATACTACAGCATTATTTAACTCCAAGTTATCAGCTTCAATCAGGTTATAACCAGAAGCATTGGCAATGGTTGTTCTGTTATTTGAAGCTTCATGAGCAGCCAACACTTCTACATTATGAGATCCAGACCGCTTTGCATAGCGGAGCATACTTAACAGGTTAGTATTTAGCAACTCAGTTCTCGTATGACTGATAGAACCGTTTTGAGAAGCCGCAGATCCATAGAATTTATTTACAAGACTTATTGCTGTATTGTTATAATACTGCACGCCCAGGCGATTTTCTAAAGAAAGTTGTGGAGTGAACTTTATTGTCACATTTGTGTTACCACCCACATCGTTACGTTTGGCACGTAAAGTATTATAATTTGCATCTGCAATGGCATTAGTCAAGCCGCCAAATCCTCTACTAATAGATCCACCACCATAGTCATACTGAAAACCACCGAAGATTGGATCTGGTACTTTATTACCGCTGGCATCCCGTAAGAAAAGAGGATAAATGGATGGAATATTATCAACGAACCAGAAAACACTGTTAGAATTAGATGCCTGTCCATTATTATTGGTTGTGGTATTAGCAAAATTAATATTCATACCTGTTGTCAACCAGGGCTTCACTTCATGGTTTAAATTTATGCGGGCATTCAAACGGCGGAAATCAGACTTAACAGAATAGCCTTTATCATCCAGGAAACCGAACGATGTATAATAATTTGTTCGTGCATCTCCTCCACCAAATCTTACATCCACTTCTTGTCTATTGGAAGACTGAAAGGCATAATCCTCCCATCTTTCAGGATCATATTTGCGTGTAACGCCTGGTCTTACTTGCTTGGTTGCAGGATCGATTAACGCAGCTGCGTTGGCAGCATTCCATATATTATAACCCGGTGCAATACCATTCGCAGAAAAAAGTCTGCCATTAGCATAAGCTACGGGGTCTGCATTTCCTAAAGCAACACCACGATTGTAACCAGCTTCCCAACTCAATCCAATATATTCTTCGGGAGAGGTAATAACGTCATAGCGGGGGATTAAAGACATATTGCTTCCATACCTGCCTTCTACTTCTATAAATGATTTTCTACCTTTTCCGCTCCTGGTCGTAACTACAATTACACCGTTTGCTCCTCTAGATCCATATATGGCCGTCGCCGCAGCATCTTTCAATATTGTCATAGAAGCAACGTCGGCGGGATTAATAGCATTGATAGCGCCTGAAAATGGCACTCCATCTACAACATATAATGGATCACGATTACCATTTACGGAACCAATACCACGAATACGAACAGTGGCTGTTGTACCAGGCTGTCCTGATGTATTGATGACTCTCACTCCCGGAACTTGACCTGCTAATGCTTGTGTTAAGTTTGAAACGCTTCTGTTATTTAATTCAGTACCCGTTACTGACTTTGCTGATCCGGTAAAGGCTTCCTTGGTGCTTGTACTATATCCTGTAACTACAACTTCTCTTAGTGTAGATTCAGAAGTTTTTAAGCTTACGCTGATTACACTTTGATTACTAATAGCAACCTCTGTTGTTTCATAATTGATAGAAGAAATTACTAATACCCGTGCAGTTGATGGAACGGATAAGGAAAAATTTCCTTCGGCATTTGTAGTAGTGCCTATTGAGGTTCCTTTTACTATTACAGAAGCGTTTGGAATCCGGGTTCCCTGTGCATCAGTTACCCGGCCGGTTATCGATTTTTGTTGTGCCTGGAGCTGGCCAATGGCAAGCAGAGCTGCCATAAGCAGGAATAAAAATTTTCTCATGTTAAGAATTTTGGTTGACGAATAAATAAAACCTATTTAATCAAAAACGGCAAGCAATCTACTAAACATTCATTTAAAACGCTGGCCGGACAAAAAATAAAGAATTTGACCTCCATAATACCTTAAATTGCTATCAACGAAGTACTTACTTTAAGAGTTGCCTGTAATTTTTTTTGTTTAAAACAATTCAGTTGTATAAGTTGAAAGATCTGGATAGTATCTTGCTATCTGTGATAATAGTAGACATTGCCTGTAATAAAGAAGCTGCGTGAAGGCAAGTCATGTTTTATGCGGAGGTTATTCAGATACAAATTACAATCTTTCATAAATCACAGACGCTCCTTGCCCTACCCCTACACACATCGTAGTCAATCCATATTTTGCCTTTTGTCTTTTCATTTCATATAGTAATGTAGCCGATATACGGACGCCGCTGCAACCTAACGGATGACCAATAGCGATAGCGCCTCCATTTACATTAACTCTATCGATATTCAACTTTAGATCCCTTATGCAGGCTATAGATTGAGAAGCGAATGCCTCATTCAATTCAATAAGATCAAGATCGTAAAGGTTAATTCCGGCTTTTTGTATCGCTTTTCTTGTTGCCGGTACGGGACCAATGCCCATGATGGATGGATCAACCCCAGCTACGGCCATAGAAACAATTTTGGCCATTGGTTTAAGTCCGTATTTTTTTATGGCTTCTTCACTTGCCAATAGCATAGCAGCTGCACCATCATTAATACCCGATGAGTTACCCGCTGTTGCAGTCCCATCTTTTATAAATGCCGGTTTTAATCCGGCTAATTTTTCTAATGAGGTATCACGAGGCTGTTCGTCTGATTCAAACAATTTTTGTTCTTCATTAATAACTATCTCAACAGGAACTATTTCATCTTTCCATTTGCCTGCCTGCAATGCTTCAAAATATTTCCGTTGTGATGAGAGTGCAAATGTGTCCTGTTCTTCTCTTGATATTTTCCATTGCTTAGCTATATTCTCCGCTGTTTCTCCCATGCTATAGGGATGATACATCGCAGCAAGCTTTTTATTGATAAGCCGCCAGCCGATAGTTGTATCATGCATTTCAATATTTCTTTGGAAAGTTGTTGTTGGTTTTGCTATAACAAACGGAGCTCTTGTCATACTTTCCACTCCGCAAGCAATGATCAATTCTGCATCCCCGCACATTATTTGTCTCGCAGCATCCATGATAGCCTGCAGTCCTGAAGCACATAAGCGATTTACAGTATTTCCTGGAATCATAACGGGTAGCCCGGCAAGTAAAGCAGCCATTCTTGCCACATTGCGATTGTCTTCACCAGCCTGGTTTGCATCGCCTGCAATTACGTCTTCTATTGCACTTACATCAAGAGATGGATTCCTTTCAATTAATGCCTTAATAACGTGAGCAAGCAGATCATCAGGTCGAATGGTTGCTAATGCACCTCCGTATTTTCCTATTGGAGTCCTGATAACATCAATAACATATGCCTCTTTCATTATTATATCCTGTGTTACTCAATACTATTTATTGCTGAAGCGGTATTGGCTTAAGCATAGTGGCTTCCCACAATTGATATTTCTTTTTCAATTTTTCAAATACCTCTTTTTGCTGATCCTTGAGATTATTTTTTTCTGATGGATCGTTGATAAGATTAAAAAGATATTCATTCCCTTTTTCATCCTGCAGCCATTTCCATTTTCCATCTCTCATTGCTTTCTGCTGTTTGCGCTGATAAATTCTCCAATATAATATCCTGTCAATTTCTTTCTTTTTTCCCATTACCATCGGCGTAATATCAATTCCTTCCAATGGAAATTTTTCATCAGCATTAGCACCGGCAAGCGAAAGTATTGTTGCAGTCCAATCCATTGTCGTTGCAACCTGGTTCGTAATGGAATTCTCTTTGATCCTACCCGTCCACCTTACAAATGCCGGCTCACGAATTCCACCCTCCCGAAGTGACATTTTACCTTCCTGATAAATGCCATTATCAGAATATCGTTCGCCACCATTATCACTCGTGAAAATAATAACTGTATTATTTGATAATTTAAGATCATCAATCGTCGTCACAATTTTACCAACTGCATCATCAAGACTTTTCATCATCCTTGCATAGATCTCAGGCGAGCCCCCACTCGTCCAATTATTAATAGAACCAGTCGGGTAAGGTTTATCTCCGGGTCCTTGCCAGGGCCAATGTGGAGCATTAAATGTAAGAGCGAGAAAAAATGGTTTTTGCCTGGGTTTGCTGATTACTTCTATTGCTTTTTCCATGAAAATATCAGTTATATATCCGGCTTTTTGTACAGGTTGATCATTTTCATAAAGATCGGGTTTGCCTTCCGGGCTCGTATGAGAAATATAATCTGTTGCTCCTGTATTGAAACCGAAGAAATAATCAAATCCATTTACTATTGGATTAAACTGCGGCTTATATCCTAAATGCCATTTGCCAACAAGATAAGTTTCATAGCCAACTTTTTTCAGCAACTGAGCTATGGAAGGATTTTCGGGTGATAAACCAACAAGACTGTCGTTGTGACCTTCCGCAATAGGTTCATACAAGCCGACTGTTAAATGTGCCGGGTATCGGCCCGTAAAAAATGCGACTCTTGTCGGCGTACAAACAGGAGCTGCAGCATAAGCGTTCATGAATTTTATTCCTTGCGAACAAAGTTTGTCCAAATTAGGTGTTTGATAATCTTTTCTTCCATAACAGCTCAGGTCTGCATAACCTAAATCATCCGCCATTATATAAATTATATTAGGCTTTACATTATTCTTCTGTGCTTGTAGATCGCCAAAGGAAAAAATAAATGAGATTAAGAATCCGCAAAAGCTTCCTTGGATAAATAACATAAGCTTGTTTTTAAAACAGCGAAGTTATAAAACATTCTTATCGTTAAAGGTTCATTCCCGAGAATGATTACAGTAGAAGAAAACAGTTGTTAAATGAACAAACAGGATCAACGAAAGCTTAGCCAGCAGGTTTCTTTCAAGTATCTTTGCCGAATGACGTTGACCAGGGTAAAACAAAAAGAAAGAACAAACATCAGGCAACTTAGCCTGCAGGATATTGAACAATATTTTGAAACATTGGGCGAAAAAAAATTCAGGGCTAAACAGGTTTATGAATGGGTATGGCAAAAAGGAGCTTTGAGTTTTGCTGATATGACCAATCTGAGCAAACAACTTCGCCAGCAATTGGGTGAAGCCTTTACTTTACCTGCCCTTGTTATTGATACAATACAAAATTCTACAGATGGCACAATCAAATCCCGTTTTAAAACCTGGGATGGACATTTGGTGGAAGGAGTTCTCATCCCAACCGCATCAAGATACACTGCCTGCGTTTCTTCGCAGATAGGATGTTCACTTAGTTGCAAGTTTTGCGCTACCGGTTATATGGAAAGAAAAAGAAATCTTGCATTTGACGAGATCTATGATGAAGTTGTTTTGATCAACCAGCAATCCGAAAAAACTTATGGTAAAAAATTAACCAATATTGTTTTTATGGGAATGGGTGAACCCTTGCTTAATTATAAAAATGTAATGAAAGCTATTGAAAGAATTACTTCGCCCGATGGATTGGCTATGAGTCCAAGACGTATTACTGTTTCAACTGCGGGAGTAGCAAAGCAAATAAAGCAATTGGGTGACGATAAAGTAAAGTTCAAGCTTGCATTGTCACTTCATGCGGCCAATGATTTGAAAAGACATGAGATCATGCCGATCAATGATACCAACAATATTAAATCATTAGTTGATGCGTTGAACTATTATTATAAGCAAACAAAGAACGAGATCAGTTTTGAATATATACTATTTAAAAACTTCAATGATTCATTGAAGGATGCTGACGAATTGATAAAAGTCTATCGACAGGTCCCTGCCGACCTTGTTAATATCATTGAATACAATCCTATTGAGTTTGCAAAATTTGAAAAGCCAGAAGAGGCAAGAGTAGAAGGGTTCATGGCTTATTTGGAAAAGAACAGGGTAAATGCAAGACTTCGTCGCAGTCGTGGTAAAGATATTGATGCTGCATGCGGGCAGTTAGCGAATAAGAATTAAGAGAAAGGCCGCATTTTATTCATAGCTTCCACCTTATTCTGTACATGCAGTTTGTGATAAATATTCTGAAGATGTTTTTTTACCGTTTCATAGCTGATATATAATTTATCAGCTGTTTCTTTATACGTATGCCCGCCGGAAATAAAATGTAAAACTTCCTGTTCCCTGCCACTAAGCACATCATCCTTTGATCGCTGTTGTGATGGTTGAAAACTTGCTATTACTTTTCTTGCTATATATGGACTCATTGGCGAGCCGCCATTTTTTAGATCTTCTAAAGCTGCGATTATTTGTTGGCCTGTGCTATCTTTTAATAAATATCCCAGGGCTCCATTTTTCAATGCCGCAAATACAAACTCATCATCGTCATACATACTGCAAATAATACATTGCACTTCCTTATTTACCTGGGAAATTTGTTTTACCAGGCTTGCACCATTCATTCCGGGCAATTTTATATCAACAATTAAAATTCCTTTAAGCTCATTTGTATATGGAAAAGATTCTTCGGCGGAAGAAAATATCTTTCCCACCTGGAAGTTATTGCTCTCAGCAATAAGGTCAACCAAAGAAGTTTGATATTCCTTATTATCTTCTATTATGGAAACGATCGTTTTGATACCTTTAAAAATAAGTTACAAAAGTTGAAAAACAAGCATTCTTATAAAGTTTTGAAATCTTCTAATTAACGCTTCAGCCGTTATACTACCTTTGAGTTCCTTTACTGTTGTAAAACAGAAAATTTACCGCACATGAAAAAGAAATCATCTAACTATTTCAACAAGTTCACAAAAAAGAAGAGCAATGCTGCTATCAAGGAAGAATTCCGCCAGGAAAAGAAGAAATGGAAAAAAGAAAGAGAGGAGTATTTTGAAAAAAAGAAATCGGAAGTCAGAGGTCAGAAGTCGGAAAGACAGCCTTCTGGCATCAGGCATCAGACATCAGACATCGGACATCAGACCTCCGATCTTATGCCTCTCAACAAATTCATTGCTCATGCAGGAATTGCTGCCCGTCGTGAAGCTGCCGAAATGGTAAAAAAGGGATTGGTAAAAGTCAATAATGAGATCATCACAGAACCGGGTCATAAAGTTTCTTCAAAAGATGATATAAGAGTAAATGGCAAAAAAGTATTTCTGTCAAAAAATCTTGTTTATATTTTATTGAATAAGCCAAAAGATTATATTACAACCACCAATGATCCGCAGGAAAGAAAAACTGTTTTGGATATTATTGGTAATGCCACCCGGGAAAGAGTTTATCCTGTAGGAAGATTGGATAGAAATACTTCGGGTGTTCTGCTTCTTACAAATGATGGTGAGCTAGCCCAAAAACTAACTCATCCAAGCAATGAAGTAAAAAAAGTATATGCCGTTACCCTCAATAAGCCTTTAGAGAAAAAAGACTTCGACCAGATACTAAAAGGAGTACAATTAGAAGATGGAATGGCAAGTGTCGATGCATTAGCTTACGCAGATGTAAAAGATAAAACGCAGGTTGGCATAGAAATTCATAGCGGCCGCAACCGGATCGTTCGGCGGATATTTGAACATCTGAAATATGATGTCAAGAATCTTGATCGGGTAATCTTTGCGGGATTAACGAAGAAAAATATTGAAAGGGGCAAATGGCGCTTTCTTTCGGAGAAAGAAGTAAGAGACCTGAAACATTTTGGAAAAGGACATCACTGATTACCAGATTAATTGGATTGCGTTGATTAAAATCTCAGATATACTGATTTTCAACAACGATGATTTTATTGCATTAAATAAACCATCTGGTTTATTGTCTATTCCAGATCGGGAAGGAAAAGAAATTTCATTAAAAACATTATTACAGGAACAATACGGTAAAATATTTACTGTTCACCGCTTAGATAAAGACACCAGCGGAATAATTGTTTTTGCAAAGAATGAAGAAACGCACAAGCATTTATCACTACAATTTGAAACCAGGCAAACAGAAAAGATCTATGTTGGATTAGTTATTGGTTCACCTGCAAACAAAAAAGAAACAATCGATTTGCCTATTATGGAGCATCCAA
>Ga0105249_10001657_pt1 | contig 19517 bp, 10 predicted proteins | sample KBSS44metaG_FD_81522 | JGI IMG/M metagenome (GOLD analysis project Ga0105249, IMG submission 81522) | Switchgrass rhizosphere microbial communities from Kellogg Biological Station, Michigan, USA - KBS S4-4 metaG | ecosystem: Host-associated > Plants > Roots > Rhizosphere > Soil | place...
TGAATCTGACGCCCTTTTCGAGATACTCGACCGCCTTCGGCGGATCTCCACCGAGCATCTTCGGAGCCTGGAGGTAGAGTCGCCCTAAACCCAGGTAAGCACTGTAGCCCTGGTAACCCTCATCCAGCTTCAACACGGCCTCCATCTCGCCCTTGATGTCCTGGAAGCTCGACAAATTCGAAAGTGTGCTGTGTTCGGCCTGGCCACCGTAGTTTGCGCCCAGCCAGAAATGCCCATCCGGCTTGTTCGGCTGCAGCTGCACCGCCGCCTTGCCCGCGTCAATTCCTTCCTTAAACATAGCGTCGCGCTCGGTTTCAACATCTGTTCGATCGCCTACGTAAAAGGCCGCGCGAGCGAGCTTCCAAGCCGCCTCATAGTTGCCGTAATCGGCCGCATGAGCCTGCCGCAGCGCCGTGACGGCGGTCCGGGCCTTGGTCATATCCTCACGGCCCTCATAAAGCGGCTCCGCTTCCGCAAGTTTGTCGCTCGCCATCTTCGCATCGGAGCCGCCGGTATTCGCAGGGCTCTGGGAGGCGCTGTTATGACACCCAACCCCGCCTAAAACCACCGAAAACAGCATTGAAGCGACCAGCGCCGATCGCAAGATTTCACGGTTTTTCCTAAGATTTATCATCAAATACCCTCGGATTGTCTGGTGTCGCCATACAGTTTGTAATACTTTTGCTTCTGGTTATCTAAAAATCTCTGAATGCAGTATAGTGGCTTCCCGTGGCAGGGGCAGCATTCTACGATCTTGAGGGAACTCTGGTAAGCACCAACCTTGTGCATACCCTCTCGTTCTATGCGCGTCGCCAGCAGGGCCTGATGGCCAGCTTCAAAAAGAGCGCGGCTACGTTTCTGAGCCTTCCAGTCTTTGCGGTGACAGACCAGTATAGCCGAAAAGTCTTCAACGACCTGTATTTCCAGCGCTACAAGGGGCAATCGGAGGACCGGCTCCGGTATTTCGCGCAGGAGTTGTTCGAAGACGTGATCAAGCCCGCGGTGTTCCCCGGGACCTACGAGCTGATCGACCAGTCGAGGAAGCTGGGCCTGCGCCAGGTGGTGATCACGGGCGCGCTCGACCTCTCGGTCAAGCCGTTGATGGAACATCTGGGGATTACGGAGTACGTGACGAACCGGCTGGAGTTTGTGAACGGCATGGCGACGGGACGCTTGTTGCCGCCGGTCATGGCAGCGGCAACGAAGGCCTCCTGGATTCGAACTTACACCGAGCGCGAAGGCATCAGCCTAAGCGACTCTTACGCTTATACCGACAGCATGAGCGACTTGCCGATGCTATCGATCGTGGGCCATCCGGCGGTGATTAATCCGGACATGCGACTGCGACAAACCGCGCTGCATCACGATTGGCCCATACTAAACCTTAAATGAATCCGTTTTGATTGATTTTAATGATCCGTGTAATCCGTGGTTAAAAACTGATGGCACTTCAACTTCGACGCAAGACACACGAGTCCGTAATTTACATCGATCGCGATAGCGCGCCCCGCATCATGCCGTCCGGCGAAGACTTCATCCTTGAAGACTTGCCGATCGGAACGCGCGTTATCTACCCGAACGCGACGATCAAGGGTCTCCCGAATCGCGAAGCCGCCATTCGTTACGCGCTCAATCACCCGCTCGGTTGCGATCCGCTGTTTGCACAACTCGAGCCGGGAATGCGCGTCACTGTTGCTGTTGACGATATCAGTCTGCCGTTGCCGCCGATGGCGACACCTGACATTCGCCAGACGATCCTCGAGATCGTCCTCGACATGCTCGCGGGTCACGGCGTCGACGATGTTCACATCATCATCGCCAATTCCCTGCACCGGAAGATGACCGAGTGGGAAATGAAGCGAATGGTCGGGCCGCGGATCTTCTCCGATTACTATCCCGATCGTTATTACAACCACGACGCCGAGTGGGCGGACGGTCTGATCAAGATCGGCGAGACGCGCCACAAAGAGCCGCTCGTTCTCAATCGTCGCTGCGCGGAAAGCGATCTGCTGATCTACGTCAATATCAATTTCGTGCCGATGGACGGGGGTCACAAGTCAGTCGCTGTCGGGCTTTGCGATTACGAGTCGCTGCGCATGCATCACGATCCGCAGACGATCCGCGACTCAGACAGTTACATGGATCCGGCGCGTTCGGCTTTGAACCACAAGGTTATAAAGCTCGGAAAGATCGTTGATGAGACTCTGAATGTTTTTCACATCGAGACGGCCATCAACAATCGCATGTACGGCGCAGACATGGATTTCCTGCTACGGAACGAAGACGACTTCACTGCTTTCGACCGCATGAAGTTTGAAGCCATGCGTTTCACGATGGGCAAGTTGCCGCGGGCGGCGCGCCGGAAACTGCTGCACACGCGGCCATCGCAATACGAGATGACGGCGTGTTACGCGGGCAAGACGGAGCTCGTGCACGAGAAGATCGTGGCGAAGGGTTTCGAGCAGTACGCGATTCCGATTCGCGGCCAGGCTGACATTCTGATCACCGGCATTCCCGATATCTCGCCGTACAACGTCTACTCGATACTGAACCCGCTGCTGGTCCAGGTGATGGCGCTTGGCTATCACTTCAACTTCTATCGCAACAAGCCGCTGCTGAAGCATGGTGGCGTGCTGATCCTGCATCACCCGTGTTACGACGATTTCGATCACCAGTTTCATCCGAGCTATATCGAGTTTTTCCATCGATTGCTGCCGGAGACACGCGATGCGTTTACTTTGCGTGAGAAGTATGAGCGCGAGTTTGCGAACAATCCGAGTTATATCGAGATGTACCGGCGCGGTAATGCGTATCACGGCGCGCACCCGTTTTTCATGTGGTACTGGGGTGAGAATGGGCGGCAGCACGTCGGGCACGTGATTGCTGCGGGCGCTGAGAATGCGCACGTGCCGGCGATTCTCGGTTGGGAACGTGCGGACAATTTGACGGAAGCGATCGCGATGGCGAGAAGTTATATGGGTAACTCGGCTGAGATCACGATGCTGCACCAACCCATGATCGGGATCGCTGACATGGAATAAAAGTTTAGAGTTCAAGCTTTAGCTTGCCGAGTAAGGTGCGAGCTACGCAGAAGCAACCTAGAGGTTGAACTCTAAACAGAGGTGGTTATGAAACTCTCTCCGACTGAAATTTACAGAGATAGAAGAATCTTCCTGATTGGGAGCACGGGGTTTCTCGGCAAGGTCACGCTGAGTATGTTGCTCCATCGGTTCCCGAACATCGGGAAGATCTATCTGACCGTGCGCGCGCGCTCGCAGGAGGAGTCGGAGAATCGTTTCTGGAACAACATCATCACCGCTCCGCCTTTCAATCCGCTGCGCGAGCGTTACGGCAGCGCGCTCGAGGGGTTCGTCAACGATAAGGTGATTGTTAGGGGCGGTGATATCGCCGAGACGAACTTCGGCTATAGCGAAGAAGAAGCACAAGCAATCGCCGACGATATCGACGTCATCATTAACTCGGCGGGCAATGTGACTTTCAATCCGACGCTCGAGAGCGGACTGCGCACGAATGTCGTCGGCACTCAGAACGTCATTGCGTTCGCGCGCCGGATGAAACGCCCGGCGCTCGTCCATGTCTCGACCTGCTTCGTCGCCGGCAATCGCTCGGGCGCAGTTTGGGAGAGTGATCCGGTGCTCGGCTACTTCCCGCGCCACCGGGAGTCTGAGATGAAGGGCGTGCAGTTTTCAGTGGACCAGGAGATTGCCGACTGCGCCAAGCTCGCCGATCGCGTCAGAGACGAAGCGCGTGACGCGATGATGACAGCGCGTTTCCGCGAGCTCGCACGCAAGAGACTCAACGAAGAAGGTCGTGACATCGACGACCCGGACGCACTCGGACTAGCCGTCGCCCGTGAACGAAAAGTCTGGACGCGTACGCGCCTCACCGATCTCGGCGTCGAGCGCGCGGCCTACTGGGGTTGGCCCAATATCTACACGTACACCAAATCACTCGGCGAACAACTCGTCGCCGCCGAGACAGAAATGGTGCGCAGCATCGTTCGCCCGAGCATCGTCGAGTCAGCGATGTCGTACCCGTTTCCCGGTTGGAACGAAGGCTTCACGACGACCGCGCCGATCATCTTCCTGATCCGCAAAGGACAAACACAGATCCCCGCAGATCCGAAGCTGATTCTCGATATCACGCCGGTAGACCAGGTCGCGTCGGTGATGCTCGCCGTCTCGGCCCAGGCGTGCGTCGAAGAGCCACAACTCGTTTTCCAGGCCGCCACCGGTGACGCCAACGCCAACAACATGGAGCGGATCATCGGTCTCTGCGGGCTCGACAAGCGCAACTACTTCGAAGACAAAGATACTGGAATCAAGATCCTCAATAAGATTCAGGCGCGGATGGAGCCACGGCCCGTCACGGTGTCGAAGTTCGAAAACACGTCGGTGCCGATGTTCAATGCGACAGCGAAGAAAGCGTCGTCGTTATTGGATCGCGTGCGGCCGCGCTGGGGCGGCGGTCGTGTCGGCGAAGTGATCGATCGTGTGAAGAGCAGCGTCGAGCGGGTTGAAGAGCTGACGCGCGAAACCACCGAGGCGTTCGACATGTTTCGACCGTTCACAGTCGAGAACGCTTACGTGTTTCGCTCGGACAACGCGCGCTCGCTCTTCGATCGCATCAGTGAAGATGAGCAATCGCTGTTGACGTGGAACCCGGAAAAGTTTGACTGGTACGACTACTGGCTCAACATTCACCTGCCCGGGCTCACGAAGTGGGTGTTCCCGACGCTCGAAGACGAGATGCGCGCGCAGCCGAAGCGTGTCTACACGTATCGCGATTTGCTCGAGTTGTTTGAGACATCAACGAAGCGACATGCGACGCGAGTGGCGATGCGCATCGAGCGCGACGGCCGCAAGGAGCAATACACGTACGCTGATATGCGGGAGCTCGCGACACGTGTCGCAGGTTTCCTGGCGAGCGAAGGTATCAAACCGGCCGATCGAGTGATGCTGGTGAGCGGCAACGCGCCTGAGTGGGGCATGAGTTATTTTGGCGTGTTGAAAGCCGGCGCGACTTGCATTCCCTGCGATCCCGAAAGCTCAACTGCTGAGATTCTCAATTTCGCGCGCGCCGGAAACGCCGCGGGCATAATCTGTAGTCAGGCCGTGCTTGACGAGCACCCGGATCTGCAAGAACAACTCAGCACTCGTCTCTGGACTTACGACGATGTCTTCGCCTTGCCCGACGAGCAGACTGAAGACGAACGCATCGCGTTGCTGCCGCAGCGCGCACATCCACAGGGCGTTGCGTCTCTCATCTTCACCTCAGGCACGACGGGACAGCCAAAAGGCGTCATGCTGTCGCATCGCAATCTTACGAGTATGGTGTCGATGTTGTCCTCGGTGTTCGACATGACGACGCGCGACGGCGTGCTGTCAGTGTTGCCGTTGCACCATACGTTCGAGTTTTCAACTGGTTTTCTGACGCCATTGAGTCGTGGCGCGCAGATAACTTACTTGCCCGAGCTCACGAGCGACGCGCTCGCGAAGGCGATCAAGAATGGTCACGTGACGGGCATGGTCGGTGTGCCGGCGTTGTGGGAGCTGCTGCACCGTCGCATCAAGAATCGTCTCTACGAGCGTAGCGACTGGATCGGCAAAGCTGCCGACAATCTGATGTGGGCCAATGCGTGGCTGCGCGATAAAACCCCGCTCAACTTCGGACAAATCCTGTTCTATCCGATTCACGAAGGTCTCGGCGGGCGCATTCGCTATTTCATCAGCGGCGGCTCGGCGTTGAGTGAAAAGATTCAACGCGACTTTCACGGGCTCGGTTTCACGATTCTCGAAGGCTATGGTTTGACCGAAGCCTCGCCGGTGCTGACTGTCACGCGTCCGGAGAATCAAATGCTGTCGGGAACCGTGGGCAAACCTTTGCCCGGTGTCGAAGTGCGCATTTCGGATCCTGATGCGAGCGGCGTCGGCGAAGTGCTCGCGCGTGGTCCAAACGTGATGCTCGGTTACTACGAAGACGAGATTGCAACGCGCAAGACGCTCGTCGATCGCTGGCTCTACACGGGCGACCTCGGTCGTGTTGACGATGATGGGAATCTATATCTCGTCGGGCGATCAAAGGAAATCATTGTCGACACAAATGGCAAGAACGTTTATCCCGATGAGCTCGAAGAGATTTACGGAAACTCGGTTTACGTGAAAGAGCTGAGCATCGTCGGTCTGGCTGACGGTATCGGTGAGAAGGTCGCGTGTCTCGTCGTGCCCGATGATGAATACGACATCTCGCTTTCGCGCGCGGCGTTGCATCGGCTCGTCGAGGAGCACTTCCGTGAAGTCTCTGCTTCCCTGCCCTACTTCAAGCGCGTGAAGGTCTTGCACTTCACCGACATCGAGCTGCCGCGCACCGCAACGCGCAAAGTGAAGCGACGTGAAGTGGTGCAGATCATGGAGTCGATGGAGGAGAGTCAGAAGTCAGGACGTCGCGGCAGTGCGCAGGAGAGCGCGAATGCTGATTCGTTCTGGCTGCTCGGGTTGGTTTCGAGTGTTGCGAATCGTCCGCGGTCGGAAGTCTCGAATGAAACGAGGTTGAGCGATCTTGGGTTCGATAGCTTGATGTTTGTCGAGCTCGCGACAGCGATCGAGAATGCGGGTGGGACGATCTCGGCGCCCGAACGTTTCAACGAGGTCCAGGACGTCCGAGAGCTGTTGACTGTCGTCAGCCGGCAGCCGAGCGCTGCGCCGAAGCAGGAAACGCGCGTCGACGATCAAAAGAAGGACGACGAGATTCACGTTCCTTCGTTTGTTAAGACGGCGGGAAACAAGGCCGCCGACTTCCTGCAGCAGTTTCTTTACGATCAGTTTCTGCGCACGCATTACGAGGGACGCTCGAACATTCCACCGCACACGAATTTCCTCGTCGCTGCGAATCACTGCTCGCACCTCGACATGGGGCTGACGAAGATGGCGCTCGGTGAGTTTGGCAAAGACCTGGTGGCGCTCGCCGCGGCCGATTATTTCTTCGATACGAAGTACAAACGCGCAGTGATGGAAAACTTCACGAACCTTGTGCCGATGGAGCGCACGGGTTCGTTGCGGCAGTCTTTGCGTCACGCGAAGTCGTTTCTCGATCGTGGTTACAACGCGCTCATCTTCCCCGAGGGCACGCGCTCGATGACGGGCATCATGGCTGATTTCAAGCCGGTGGTCGGGTATCTCGCGCTGCACGCGCGCGTCGGTATTTTGCCGATGTTTCTCGACGGCACGTACGAAGCGATGCCGAAAGGCACGACGCTCATCAAGAGCCGCGATGTAGGCGCGCGCATCGGGCGCTTACTCGAGATCGAAGAGCTCGAAGAGATGACGAAGGGCATGCCGCGCGCCGAGGCGTACAGACTCATTGCCGCGCGCGTCAGGCACGAAGTCGTAAACCTCCGCGACCGCACGCGCTACGAATTCGACGCGAAGGAACTGCGGAAGCTGTGGAAGAGCGAGCGCAAGAAGGAATTAGTAACCGAGGAGGTTGCAGTCTAACGGAAGATTTCTCCCGCAAAGACGCAAAGGCGCAAAGCCTGCCGGGCTCCAAGTAGCTTCTTTACGTTTTCCTTTGCGCCTTTGCGTCTTTGCGGGAGAAATCCACTTAAAGCACTATGCCGACGAAGACTCCCAGTAAACGCACAGCGCGGATGACCACGACCGGCACGAAGCGACGCGCTGCGATCGAGAAGCGCCAGCGCGCCGTGACGCTAGTCACCGGCGGTACGGGATTTCTCGGCTCACATCTCGTCCGCCAACTGATCGAGGAAGGCGCGAAGGACGTCCGCGTGATGGCGACTTCGATTCCCGATTGGCTCGTCGATCTCGGTGTCGAGACGTTCGCCGGCTCCATCACTAACGCCGACGACAACAAGCGCGCCGTCGAAGGCATCAGCGAGATCTACCACCTTGCCGGAAAAGTCTCGCGCGAACGTGAAGACGCGCGCGAGATGTACGACATTCACGTCGAAGGCACGCGACTACTTTGCGACGCCGCGAAGGCCGCGGGCGTCAAAACGATCGTACTCGCGTCAACGAGCGGAACGATCGCCGTCACGAAAGACGGCGAAGTCGTTCCTGACGAGACGTATCCAGTCCCGCTCGACATCGTTTCGCGCTGGCCTTACTACGCGAGCAAAGCCTACCAGGAGATGGCGGCGCTCGAACGTTTTCAAGGCAAAGGTTTGCGGCTCGTGATCATGAATCCGAGTCTGCTGCTCGGCCCCGGCGACGATCGTCTCAGCTCGACCAAAGTCATACTCGACTTCATGGCGCGGAAGATTGGGGCCGTGCCGACCGGCGGCGTGAGTTTTGTAGACGCACGCGACGCTGCACGCACGTTTCGAACAGCGATGAAGAAAGGCCGGCACGGCGAGCGCTACCTGCTCGGCTCCGCAAACTGGACCTTCTCAAAATTCTTCGGTCGGCTCGAACGCCTCACTAAAGTCTCGTCACCGTGGCTCGCACTGCCGTCAAGACTCGCGATCACGGGGGCTAATCTCGTCGATTCATTTTTCAAGCAGTGGGACATGGCGTCGCCGGTTGAGCCTGGCGCGATCGAGATGGCCCAGTATTTCTGGTATTTGAACTGCGCGAAAGCGAGTCGCGAGCTCGGCTTCAAGCCACGTGATCCCGGCGAGACACTCCACGACACCGTCACTTATCTCAGGGAAAACTTCCTCGGCAGCAACGCTTTCGGTAAATAGCCACAAAAAGACACAAAGAAGGATATCTTAGGGGAACCCTTTGGTAGTCTCGGGCGTCTTAGGACAGTCAGGAGATCTCATCATGAACAAGCGAGCCGCACTGCTTCCCTTCTTGTTTTGTGTCTTCCTTACCGCAAACGCCCAGGGCCCGACAACGCTGCAACTCGGCACGCCTCTGGAACGCACGCTCAAACCCGGACAGACGCAAGAGTTCACGCTTAATCTAAAAGAGAATACTTTTGTTCAGCTCGTGGTGGAGCAGCGCGGGGTCGATGCGACTGTCAAAGTGTTTTCTCCCAGCGGCAAAATCCTCGGCGATTTCGATTCCCCAAACGGCAATGATGGTCCGGAGCATGTTTCGTTCGTGGGCAGCGCGGCGGGTGCTTATCTGATATCTGTGAGTACGTTCAATGCCGAAGCTTCAACGGGACAGATCGAGATCAAACTACTCGAGATGCGCGAAGCGAACGAGCAGGAGCTCAAGGCCAGCAAAAACCAGGAAGTAGTGAAAGCCAAAGGCATCGCCTTGCTGGTCGAGATGGAAGGCTTGATCACACAGATCAAATCGCCGCTAACGCGGATCAAAGCTCAACTTCAGGCTGCGCAGCTCATCTGGAGCACTGACGAAAAACGTGCGTCGAAGTATTTTGCTGATGCGACGACGACCTTCAAAGAGTATCTGGCGTCGCTCGATCCCGGGAGTGAGAAGTATCCGCAGCAGTTCCAGGCTATCACCGAGATGCGCCTTCAGATCATCCAGATACTCACGGAACGTGATCCTGATGCGGCGCTTAGTTTTATCTATTCGAGTAAGCCGCCACCCAATCCCAACGAGACCAGGCGAGCTAATTCGCAACAGGAAGGTTTGCTCGAGCTGTCGATCGCCAACCGGATTGCGACCACCGACCCCAATCGCGCGCTACAGATCGCGCGACAGAGTTTGAAGTCACACTACTCGGTGAATTTGATCAGTACGGTTGGTCTACTCCGGCAAAAGAATCCCGAGCTGGCGGCGCAATTCGCAAGTGAGATCGCGAGCAAGCTGATTAACGACAAGTTGCTCTCAAAACCCGAAGCCGCATCTGTTCTCGTAAACTTGATACGATTCGCCCAGCGATCACGCAGCGCTGCAGTTCCAAATTCAGACTCAAATACCTCACGCCCACTTCTATCTGACGAACAATATCGAGATCTACTACAGAAAGCTTTGACTGAAGCTCTCTCTTTTTCTCGAACATCGTCGAACGTCTACTCGCCGGAACGAGACGCTGCCTTGAACTTACTTTACGGATTGCGAGACCTTGGCCCAGACCTTAACAATGTCTCGGGTGACAGCGTTGCGGCCATGCGAAAGAAGCTTTTGGAGCTAAACCCGGAGAATCTGAATGGTAACAACTATCAAAATATCATCGGCAGTAATACGTACGAGGCGGCACTCGAAGGCATCGAAAAGGCGCCGCTGGACCAACGAGAACAACTTTACCTCACCCTCGCCAACCGCGAAGCCAACAACGGCGAAATCGCACATGCGAGACAGATAGTCAACGAGCGTGTCTCCAATCCTTATCAACGCCGGAACGCGCTCTCATTCATCGATCAGCAGGAGTCGAACCGCGCGGTTTCAAAAGGCAAAGTTGAAGACGCAATCAGAGTGATAGGTAACCTGAAAACGCCGCGAGAGCGCGCGCAGATGATAACGCAGATTGCGAATCAGATTGGGCCCGGACAGAAGCGTGCCGTAGCGATAAATTTTCTCGAACAGGCGAAGAGCTTGTTGGGTTCGTCGATGCAAGCACAGGATCAGGACCAGATGTTTGCGTTGATTGAGATTGCGCGTGCGTTTGGGAAGTATGATGCAAAGCGCTCGTTCGAGATTCTCGATCCGTTGATCGATCAGGTTAATGATCTTTGCGCGGCGGCGCGGACTATGGAAGGCTTTGGTCCGGAGTATTACGAAGACGACGAGCTGAGCATGCAGAACGCGAACAGCGTGGCGCAAGTAGTAATGCGAATGTCGAATACGATCGGGTCGCTGGCGCTCGTGAACTTCGAGCGTGCGAGAGCAACGTCAGACGGGCTGGCGCTGCCCGAAGTGCGATTGCGGGCCTACATGGAGATCGCACAGCAGACGATTCAAGCAAAATGAGCCGCGGATTCACGCGGATAAACGCAGATCTGCGTTCATCTGCGTTTATCCGCGGCTAAATTCTATTCACCGAGGGCTGCGTACTTGAAAACTCTGAAGCGGTAACGCTGTTGGGCGCGAATGTTCGCCGCGATCACGCCGTGAAGATTGTCGTCCCACTTCGTGTACTGATCTATATATCGATCGGAAGCGGCTTTGTCGCCCTCGAATTGCACCGCCAGCGTCTTCTCGAGCATTTTCCCAACAACGTCGTGATACTTCTCGTAATGAACGTGCATCAACTTCGTCGCCGGATCGAAAGTCAGTAAACCGTTCTCGAGGAAAAAATTCCACTGCATCAACTGCATCGTGTTGTAGGGCTGATCGCGCCGCGGTCGATTGTTCTGCAACACGCGCAGAATGCCGCCGGCATACACACTCCGCAACTGCGCGTCACTGTAATAACCCTGCTTGTGCAGCGCTTCAGCCACAAATAGCGATACGAGATCCGCTTTCATCTCTTCCATCGCGTTTGCATTGTCCTGTAACGCTTCGTCGAGCTCACGACCATCGCGCGTACGGTCCACGCCGAGGTAATGGCCTACTTCGTGCCACAACGTGCGATAAAAATTACCGTCAGGCGTCAGCTCCTTTGCCTGCTGTTCACCGATTGCCGCCGCGAGGGTTCCCGAGGTGCTTTCGAAGATGTTCGGATCGCGCATGATGTTCGCGCGTAAAAGGATCGTGCGGCCATAACGACGCGCAACGTAACTCTCGTTCGGAAGAATCGTCGCGGTGTTTCCGCCACGCGATTGCCCGAAGTCTGCGATTACATCGTAGACGCCGACTGGAATGTCTTCGCGCACCTTCTTGTGATTCTGGTAAGGCAAAGAGTCTTCGAGCACCTGCAAGCCTTTCATTGCCTGGCGCAGGGCAGTCGTCTCGGATTGTCGCGTCAAAAACAAGCAGAAGGAAAAGAAAGTCTTCACGCCAAATAGCTCGTCGTCGTAAGTCTCGTAAGAGCCGATCTGCGCGTTGAGATTTTTGAAGTGTCCGGTGACCCAGCTCGCATCACCTGACTCGTAATCGTTTGACAACAGGTCGCGCGCGCGATTGCGCAGGTAGCGTGCAAACTCTTCGTCATCTTTTGCGAGCGCATCAGCCGCGTCGTTTAAGAGACCGTAGGCTTTCATCAACTCGTCTCCATACGCGACGGCGTACGGCACGGCATACAACGCAGTCTTAGGTCCCGACTGCAAACGCTGCAACTCTGCTAGCAAGCCGGGTTGAAGTGTCTGAAGTGCCGGGTACTTATTGAGTTTGGCGATATCGTTCTTGAGATTTTCTGCGGTTGCCGAACGGACCACAGTCCGTAAATCCAGAAGATCACTTCGCTTTTCGTCGATCTGCTCTTTCGTGATGCCCCACGGATACATGTTCTTACCCGGCTTCGTCGGCTCGACGGGCAGAAACGGCTCGCGTTTGTTTTCGAGCGTCGTGGCGATTGGTCCCTGAAAGAGACGATAGAGCGTCAGCAGGTTTTGGGTCGCGGGGGTCGAGCCGGTTCGCTTGTCGAGTTGTTCGAGCGCGCGATACGACGCGAGCGCTTCCGGATGTCGCTGTTCCTCGTAGAGCTTCTGAAAGATCTGGCCCGCCTCGATCAACTTAGCCACGGCCTTTCGCTCGCCCTCAGACAGCTTCGAGAGATCGCCTGACAAACGGATCGTTTGTGTCTTGTCGATGAGTGGCTGGCTCTTCTCGATTGGCCAGTATCCAGTGGGCAGAGTTTGAGTTAGTAATAAGGCAGTCATCAGAAATTTCGTCATGAGTGCATTTTGCCACAGATCATCAGACAGGATTACAGGATTTACAAGACTAGCACGATAAGAAGGGGCTCACTCTGATTGGGAGCCGCCAGAGTGAGCCGCCATTGGGGGTAGTCCGGAGACGGACTCAATTAAGATGTCAAAAACTGCAGAAAGCTTTCACGAAACAAATTTCTGATTTCTTGCTATTATCTCGTTCTCTCAGCGGTTGGCGGCGCCCCGGAAACGTTCTCATATTTACTTCTTTTTGTCGCCCAGGTTCGAATAAATTGAATCAGCATTTCAGCAGATTACTGACGTTTCTTTGTGCGGACGATCCGGACGAGGCAGGTCGTCGCTACCTTCGTCTTCATCAAAAATTAGAAGGTTATTTTCGAACTCGCGGAGTCGCGGATACCTCTGCTGCGGCTGATGAGACGCTGGATCGTGCGGGCAGAAGGATTGCCGAGGGAACTGACGTGCCCAACGTCGATAACTTTTGTCTTGGCATTGCGCGATTCATCATCAAGGAAAATTGGCGCTTAAATACGCGGGAAAGTACAGCGTTCCTTCAATTCCTCGAACAACACGAACACGCTACGGCCGAGCAGATCGATCGCTTTAGTTTCATGAAGACGTGTTTCGAGGAGCTGTCCCAGTACGACAGAGATCTCCTGAACTCATACTGCGCGGCGTTGCGCGGACAGGCGCGCGCCAAACACCGTCGTGAGCTCGCCAAGGATTTAGACGTAACTGTTTCAGCCTTAAGGATTCGCGTAACACGCCTGCGGCAGGGCCTCGAAGAATGCCTCAAGAGACTTAGCAGAAGTCATTGGTAAATTTTTACATGTTACTATTTCGGAATCCGGACATTTATTAGTGAGCAGACTTTTTACGCTCCAAATCATGACTGACGAACACATAACTGCTTATCTCCTCGAAGAACTAACCGAGCAGGAATCTGAGCAATTCGAGGAACAATGTTTTGCACAGGACGAATGGCCCGACCAGCTCGATGCCGCCGAACAGGATCTCATTGATGCTTACTTACGCAACGAGCTGACTTCCGATCGCAAGCGACGTTTCCAGGAACGATACCTCACGACCGACGCGCGCAAGGCGAGAGTTTTAGCAGCCAGCACACTTCACGAGACTCTTTGTCCGGTGCAGCCAAAGTCAGTCTGGCCGGAATGGCTACGGGCTTTCATGCAACGTCCGTTAGTGCCACAGACCGTGATCGCGATTCTCATAGTGGCAGTAGTTATCGTTATACTGGTCCCTCGATCACCGCGAACCTTCACCCAGATCGAACTGGCAATGTCCGCACCAGACCGCGCCACCGGCGCTCAATCAGAAAAAGTCTCACTCCCACTCAGCACCGAAGCACTGCAAATCCACCTGAAGTTACCGGAGCCGTCAGCAGACACTACCGGCTATAGTGTTCAATGGGAGGACACCCATGGTCAGGTCCGCGAATTGAAGATAGATTCGCAAGACGCTCAATCACTAGTAGTGACTATTCCCGCCAACCAATTAACTCCTGGCCAGTATCTTTTGAGGCTTTTCAAAAAGGGTGACGTGATTGGCAATTACTTCTTCACGGCGGAAGCTCTCAATCGATAACGATAAAACCCGCCAGCACTCACCAAAACGATCCCCACTAACCCAATCACGATCAGCGTTGAGTATCTTCGCCATCCACGCTTTGAATTAACTACATACTGATACTCACCCTGCAAGGTAAATCCGGCCCAGTTGTGCGGCGCACTCCATCGCGGTATTTGCCGAATGCTGTCCTGAGCGATGCGCAGCGCTTCGTCAGGAGTCTTTCGGTTTTGCAGCATTTCAGTATAAAAGCGCTTCATCAACTCCGCGGTGGCTTCGTCGTCAACTTTCCACAAACTCGCGACTACAGTGGTCGCGCCCGCGTACATAAAACCGCGCGTTAGTCCCACTAAGCCTTCGCCGCGAATCTCCTTGCCCAAGCCTGTCCGGCAAGCGCTCAGCACAACCAGATCGACGGGCGCTCGCAACGTGTAGACATCCTGGAGCGTGATAAAGCCTTCCTGTTTCTTACCCTGATCGTCGATCATCGAGAGCAGTATTCCTGAGTGCTCGGGTCGCGTGGGATCCAGCAATCCGTGAGTGGCGAAATGCAGGATCGCATACTGACTAAAATCCATGCTGAATAGCTGTTTGCGGTTAGCCGCGAATCCAGTGGCGGTGAATGTGGCAGCAGGGGTAGCGATCTCACGCAGGCTATTGATCTCGCGCTCTGCAAAAAACAACTGGCCGATGGTAGACAAATCAAAGTTGTCACCGCTGACATCAATGGCGCGCAACTGCTGGCTCGCTTTAGCACTCTGCTGAGCAGGACCAAGCGCAGGATTGCCAAACGCAGCCAGCACTTTCGAGCGCACGCCACGACCGGCAACTTCCTCGCGCAACTCACCCAAAATCGAAGCTGACGGAGCATTGATGATGTCGTGTTGGACCACTAACGGCTCCGCGTTGGACGAAGGTGACGGCAGCATCTGAAACGGAATGTAGTGAAGCGCGCCGTCCGCGATCACAATAATGCGTCGCTTATTCAAGTGGCTGGCAACCGGCGACAGGACCATGTCCGACAATACTCGAGTTGCCTGTGTTAGCTCGTTTTCATGGCCTTTAGCCGGATCTTTCGACAGGTTGTAAACAGTTTCCGCCGCTTTACCAACGTCTCCAGTAATCTCATGTGCGGTGAAGCTGTCGCGGGTAATGGCCCAAACGTAGCTTTTGTCAGTGCCGAGAACGTACTCGAGCAGGACCGTGTCGTCATCGTTCAAAACCTGTTGCTGTATTCTCGCCAGGTCCCAGCCGCGCGGCCGCGTGATCTGATCGTATTTCGGATAGCGCTGGCTAATGGTCGCAGAAACGGATTTGTATTGCGCCTCGAGCTGGGCCAGCTCCAGTTCGAGTTGGGCCAGTTCCGCGTCGATTTTTTCTAAGTCTGCTTTTTCCTTCGTTTTTTGGCCGACCAGTGAAACTCTATTGTCCTCTTTGGCTCGGATGACGTGACGCAATGATTTTTCCTGGTTTGCCAGCTCGGGGTCCAGGCTGGCCAGCAGATTTGTTTCAGTGCTGCGTAAAAACTCTGCCAGCGAGCGGGCGCGTTCCGATTCGCTGATTTCAAATGCGCGCGCGGCTGCCTGCTTGTCATTGCGCCGCATCAGGCACTGTATGTACTCCAAATAACGATCGTGAACTGTGGCAGAAAACGCTGCGGCAAGATCACGGGACGTAGACCTGCGGCGAACGCTGTCCGTGGTTTCGATCGATTGTCGAAAGTGATTCTCGGCAATATCGAAATTACCTCTCTTCGTCTCCAGTTGGCCCATGGCGAAGAGGGTTGCCGATTGATCGATGCCATCGTTGAGAGCATAAAACGTCTGCAGAGCCTGTTGATAGAATTTCTGCGCTTCGTCCAATTTTCCCTGTGTTTGGTAAAGCTGCCCGATTCGCGCCCAGACACGCGCTCTCTCCATCGGATTACCCAGCTTTCCATACATGACAAGCGCCATCTCAAAGTGGTCGGTTGCCTGTTTCTGCTGATTCAGCGCCGCGTAGGTTCGACCCAGGTAGTCGTGACTCTGCGCCTCCAATGAAGGGAATTTATAAAATTCCGCCTGCGCCAAAGTTTCTTGCAGTGTGCTTAACGCTTCAGGATACCTTCCCAGAACATACTGTGCCTTTCCGATTCCCCAGGACGAGATCGCAACTGGACGCGGAACGTTTGTCTTGCGGTAGTACTCCAGCGCCTCCTCATATTTCTTCAACCCGTCTTCAGGCAAACCTGTTTCGATATAAGCCTCCGCAAAACCGGTTGAGATTCGGCCCATCAAGTAGTGTTCTGCGTCTTTATCAATCAGGGCTTCGGCCCTCTTCATGAATGTAAACACTTCCTGCCATGCACCCTTGCCGTACTCAACATAACCGAGGTACACAAGCGCCTGAGCTTGAAGTGGTAGATCGCCCATCTTAGTAGCAAGGTCCAAAGCAGAATGGAACTCCTGCTCTGACTCGATCAGATTCGCCTGAGCAAGATAGTAATTGCCCATCGCCACGTGCGTGCGCATCTGACCGCGATCGTCGCCAATGTTCTGCCATAGTCTCAGTGCTTCACCGGAGGTATTCAGAGCCTCGGCATGATTCGCGTAGTTTTGACATTCGCTGAGGAGCAGCAGAGCTTCGGCTTTTCCTGCCGGATAATTACTTTGCTCGGTGATTTTGCGTGCTTGTTCGAGGAGAGGTTGCGCTTCTTGATATTTATTTACAGCAAGGTAGGCGGTCGCCAATCCGTTCAAGGTGTCCACTCTGGTGGCGGAATCCGTGCCCTGCTCCAACAGCTCATAGCTCTGCTGAAAAGTGCTCAGGGCATCCGTCTGAAGAAATAAATCAAGTTGCAGATGGCCGGCTTCATTCAGGGTCTGGATAGCTTTTATCGTGTCGTTTGCGCGCCGAAGCTTGCCGGCAGCGACTAGCAATGTACTCAGCGTCTGTTTTCTCGCAGCAACAGTAGCTGACTTTTGCTTAATCTCGCGTGCCGGCTCGCTGGCGTCATCTGACGCTTCCGGCGCGTACACGGGAAACGTCAGTCCAATCAAGACGCTCGGCAATAGAATGTAAAGACTCAACCACCGACGTCTATTTAGTTTGTTTCTTTCGTCCTTTCCCATGTTTGAACACTTTTAGCGCGCGTTTTGATATCGCGAATTTGCGCTCATAGTTTTTGACAAATGAGTAACTGAAATCACCGCCTGCGTCCGCCGGACTGTCTTTGCCCGTCAGCGCCCCACTGGTAACTGCAGTTGGCCCACTGGGGAACGCGAACGGTTTGAAAGCCGCTTCAGCAAAATCCCAGGTTTTTTTATCAGCCTGAGATAGGGTGTCTCTCACGGGCAGTCGAAGCCTCTTCGTCTGTTCGAAATAGGCATTGAGGAATTGTAGCCACGAGGCACCGGCTAACTCCGTCACGAAAGCGTAATTTCGATAGTTCTTGATCACATGCTCCTGTGCGTCCTCGACCGGCCTGGCCCAGGGGAAGTAGATCGACAGCCCGTAAGAGAACTGGCAGTCAGGGCCGGCGAAATCGGCCTGGACTATCGGACCGTCAGATCCGGCTGCTAACGCTTTTCTTATGTCGTCACAGGCGGATAACATCGCCCTCTGTGCCTTCGTCTCCTTTTTCTCGCATTTTTCCATCAGGCACTTGCAGAAATCGTATAGATCAGTGTAGACCTCCTGAAAAAAACTTTGAGATTTCCAGTGAGCCAGCACGATGAGGTCTCTGTCAGCCTCATCAATCAATCCTTCTTTTAGTGCCTTCGTCAGGTTTTGGATTGGCTCATCTAAGGCTTGGACTCTTTTCGTGTCCAAACTGATCAGACAAAGATCAGATGAATATCCGGCAAAGATGAAGTCAGCGCTATTGTGAAGACAGAGCTCATACACCGTCTTCATCAAAGTGCCGATGTTAATCGCTCCGCCATTAGCGTACTCGATGGTGCAAAAGATTTTCTGTAGCATTTGCCGGTATGGCCAGGCGCCGACAAACGCCAGACCCTCTGAAGCCATCATGTATTTAGCGGTGCCCTTTAACTGGTATGCGACTTCCACCGCGCTCATTGAACAGCTATGCATGCCAATGAACTCGAGTGCTCCTTCGACTTCATCGGAAAAATTCCGCAGTATGCTGCCGAGCTCCACTAAGCTGATACCCGAATCTGGATTGTCATCCGGCAAAAATGCATCGCGCCCAACAATCATTCCATGCCCGACGAGAAAAAGCATGTAATGCTTAGCCGGGTAGTGTTCCCGAGCGTATTCAAGAAACTGCTCAAGTGCCTTTTCAGCCGGTAGGTCGTCGAACTCACTTGACGAACTACAGGAACCCTTAGTGATTGCAGGCTTGACCTGGTCACCCGCCAGATCACGAATAGTTGGGTCTTTATCGTCGCCGATTTTTGACTCGTCTTGACCCTCTCTCTCCATCTTGTTGACCTCAAAAATCATCGACGGCATTCCTCTTTCATGTGGATCGAAGTACGCCAAAACGTTAGTATCCACTTGAAACCCAGCAGTCTTCATCGACTTGAGTTGATAAAACATGCTGGCTGAGAGATTGTTGTCACTTGCGAAAAAGAACATCAAAGTCCATTCTTTCCCTTTGTAGTTCCTCTCTTTGTCTTCCATTGCCGCTCTCCTTTATTTGAAACACATGTGGTGTTGGTGACCGAGAGTCGTGCGGCCAAACAGAGATCCACGTGCGGTCCACTGGATCGACCAGTTCTTTGTTGTGGAGTTCCCTCTGCGTGGGCCAACAAGCATCAAGCACCGTTCGCTTAACCGCGAGCCGGCGCAACCGCATGACCTTCTGGACAAGTCACACTTAAAATGTTGCTAAATGGCTGTTCATTTCAAAATTCGCCCAAAAAATTTTGGCAAGTATCAATAAAAGAATCGCGATGGCTTGATCGGAGGTAAATGTGTGCTCTATTCCCTGGTTGTGCGCCGGAGGCGAGACGGCTTGGCGGTACTATATACCACCATTTGCCGCAACTTCATAGGCAGAGAAGTGCCGCGTCAGTTGTCAGCAATTCGTGGCGACACAAAATTGCTCCAGTTGCACAAGAGGCTTTGTTTTTCGGGTGTTCTTTGAATTTTAGATTCGCGGAAATCAAGGCGCCGGGCTTGCACTGAACGCCGCCAGTGACGAGTCTGACTACAACGATCAAACGTCGCTTCAAGCGTATGCGGCGGCGGCGCAAGGTTGGCCGAGCTTATGACATGGCGCTCGAAGTCGCGAGTGTGCTCCCGCCGCAAGCCA
>Ga0105249_10001660_pt1 | contig 19515 bp, 12 predicted proteins | sample KBSS44metaG_FD_81522 | JGI IMG/M metagenome (GOLD analysis project Ga0105249, IMG submission 81522) | Switchgrass rhizosphere microbial communities from Kellogg Biological Station, Michigan, USA - KBS S4-4 metaG | ecosystem: Host-associated > Plants > Roots > Rhizosphere > Soil | place...
AATGCAAACGGAAAGAACAATTTTTGCACCTCAATTGGAATATTCATTCCTGCAATCTGTAAAATATCGAAACTATGGGTATTAAAATATAATCCTGCTAATCCCACGAAGACCAAGGCTGATCCGCCCATTAGCATTAGCGCCAGCTTCATCGCACTGTATTCTTTCTTGCCGCTTCCCCAAATGCCGATGAGTAAAAATTTAGGGATCACCGCTATTTCAAGGAAAAAGAAAAGTGTAAATAAATCGAGTGCAATGAAAAATCCATAAGCTCCCATGCTTAAGAATATGAGGAGAAAGAAAAATTCTTTATTCATTTTCTCCATCTTCCATGAAACCAGTACACCTGCCATTACAACAAATGCAGTGAGCAGTATCATTGCTACGGAAATTCCATCCACGCCAATATGATAATTGATGCCAAGCGGTGCATACCAGGTATAATTATCTTCAAAAAGAAAATTCGCGACGTTACCATTACTTCTTTCCCGCTGGTAGAAATAAAATAAAACAAAACAAAGGATCAATTGTAAGACTGAGCCCAGTAATGCAACCATTCTTACCTGCTTCAATCCTTTCATTGGCAAAATAGCCAAGGCAGTAAGTAATGGAACAAGTATTAATAAGGAAAGATTCATATTCTATTAATTAGCACATCAGCAAACTGGCAAATTTGCTAATTGTGTTTATTTCCACAAATACAAAAACACAATTGCCAATGCAATGATTCCTCCAAAGAAATAAATGGCATAACTCTGCACTTTGCCGGATTGAATGCCTTTTATAAAACCGGAGACAGTTGCTGTTGTATTGGCAATTCCATTCATCAGTCCATCTACCATATTCCTGTCGATCCACGCCGCCGGGCGACCAATGAGATTAAATATTATTTTCTTTGTGATGAACAAATAGATCTCATCAATGTAAAATTTCTTATAAGCTGCTTTATATAAGCCACCCCATGATTGAGATAGTTTATCAGCTCTGCTGCTTTCATTTTTATACATCCACATCGCCAGCAATATCCCAATCACTCCAAATGCTACAGGTGCAATAGAGAAAATTGGATCGAAATGTGATTCCAATATTACCTTATCTGAAGAAACATAGTTGCCAAAAGGAATGAAGCCTGCTAACGCTGAACAAGCAGCAAGTATTATTAATGGCATCTTCATGGAGAGTGGTCCTTCTCCATGCCTGTCCGCCGTGGCGGAGTGATTGTGAATGGCTGCATTTTTGTTCCAGAAGATGGAAAAGTACAGACGGAACATATAAAAAGCCGTAAGCCCGGAAGTAAATAATGCCACTCCATAAACAAGCTTATTGGAATTATAAGCAGCCAATAAAATTTCTTCTTTGCTAAAGAAACCTGCAAATGGTGGAATACCTGCAATAGCTAAACAGGCTACCAGGAATGTCCAGTTAGCAACCGGTAAATATCTTCTTAAGCCACCCATATCCTTCATTTCATTACTATGAATAAAATGAATCACTACGCCGGCACCAAGAAATAATAATGATTTAAAGAATGCATGCGTAAACAAATGGAACATAGAAGCTGTATAACCCAGCCCAAATTCTCCACCATACCCCGATACACCCAACGCGAACATCATATATCCTATCTGTGACATGGTAGAATAAGCCAGTATTCTTTTAATGTCGGTTTGCGTACAGGCAATGACCGCAGCAAGAAATGCTGATAACAGTCCAATAAAAGTGACTATCGTTAATGCAGCCTGGTTGAAATGAAACAACGGAAATAATCTTGCGACTAAATAAACCCCTGCTACCACCATTGTAGCAGCGTGTATCAATGCAGAAACGGGTGTTGGCCCTTCCATTGCATCAGGCAACCAGATATGCAATGGGAACATTGCCGACTTGCCTGCACCTCCTATAAAGACTAACGTTAATCCCCAAGTCAAAGCACTGATACCGAGAAATGACATCGTTACCGCTCCATTGAATTCCAATGAACTCAAATTATGTATCAACGTTTCAATATCGAGTGAATTGCCTGAAAAAGCAAGGATCAAAATGCCAATAAGAAAACCTAAATCCGCAAAACGGGTTACGATAAAAGCTTTTTTGGATGCAGCGACTGCAGAAGGCTTATCATAATAATAGCCGATCAATAAATAAGAAGATACGCCTACCAGTTCCCAAAACATATAGACCTGGAAAAGATTGCCTGACACAACTAAACCCAGCATGGAGAAAGTAAATAAGCCAAGAAAAGCATAATAAGTCGCAAACCGTTCTTCACCTTTCATATATCCCAAACTGAAAATGTGGACCATCAGGGAAACAAATGTGACGACCACCAGCATCATTACGGATATGGGATCGAGAATGATGCCCATATCAATGCTGGCATTTTCAGAAAAAGAGAGCCAGGTATATTTTATTGCCGTGATGGATTGGTAGGTATCTCCTATTTTTCCATCAACAAAAAAATAATTGTAAGCTGTATATAAAGATAAAATGGTAGAAACAAGCAGCAAGCCGGTTCCGATAATCCCGGAAGAGGTTTTAAAATATTTCCTTCCAAACAATCCCAGCAAAACAAATCCTGCTAAAGGCAACAAAGGAATTAATGCTATGTACGAAGAATAGTTCATTTTAATATTTCATTTCTTCGGCGGTTTCTACATCAATTGACCGGTGACTGCGATAAAGATTAATAATTATTGCAATTGCCACTGCGGCCTCAGCCGCGGCAATTGTTATAATAAATATGGTAAAGAAAATGCCGTCGAGTTTGTCTGGGTACAGGTATTTGTTAAACACAACAAAATTGATATTCACACTATTTAATATAAGCTCTATCGACATCAGCATGGTGATCATATTACGGCGGGTAAACAAACCGTACATGCCAATGAAAAATAACGCAGTGCTTACAAATAAAATATGTGATATAGGTACCTCTCCCATAAAATTCTATTCAACCAGTTCTTTTTCTTTAATGTTTTCTAATTCGACCGGCTCATGTCCATTTCCTTCAACTTTCTGTGTGGTAGGAGCTGCCGGAGCTTTTATTGCTATCACAATACAACCCACCATTGCCGCCAATAATAATATACTCACCACTTCAAAAGGCAAAGCATAACCATTCTCACCCGTTGCCAGCATTTGGTTGCCGATCTTATTTACACTCCAGTCAAAACTTTTGTTAGTTGCCTGGAAATTATTTTTATAGATCAATGAATAGGTCAATGCAAAACCAAACAGGACAGCCAGCACTGATGCAATGTTTCTCAGCATTGGGGCTTTCGGCATTTCTTTACCTGATTGCTGGGTAAGAAAGATGGAAAAAATGATCAGCACTACGATTCCACCAACATAAACTACTATTTGCACTGCAGCAATAAATTCTACCTGCAGCCAGAAATATAAACCTGATACACCAATTAAAGAAAACAATAACCAGATGGCTGAACGGAAAATCTTATTGGTGGTGACCGAAAGAATAGCAGTGCCCAGGATAAAAGCGGATAGAATGTAAAATATTATTTGAGATGCAGTCATTTTTATTTTAGTTCTGGTTATCCATCAATTCAACTTTTATTCAATTCCTTCGCGAATTTTTGATCCGGGATTATTTAAAATCTTTGTCAAATCTGTTCTGTCGAAAGTGCTGTGTTCGAATGTCTGTGCCATCTTAATAGCATCGGTTGGACAGGCCACGATACACAAATTGCAAAACGTACACAATTCAAGATGATATACAAACTTGTCAATTGCTTTTTTCTTTTTGCCATCAGGTTGCACATCAAACTTGGTAACGATCTTGATCGTAGCATTGGGACAGGCTAATTCACAGGCTGTACAACCGGTGCAGGCATGCTCATTATTTTCATCATGTATCATCACTACTTCACCTCTGAATCGCTCAGGTAATTCCAATGTGTCTTTATTATCAGGGTATTGCTGCGTGATCTTTTCTTTACGATGATGTAAAGCATACCAGCCAGTCAGTTTCATGCCAGTGAGCAGTGATCTAACACCTCCAAAAACATCTTTTATGTATTTTACTATAAACATTAACCTTATCCTCCACCTCCTTCTCCTGAAGGAAAAGGAGCGGTGCTTTATTTCTTTAATAAACTAATTAACTACCACATCATCATCAGTTCTATTGTCAGCTGAATAGCGAACAGAACGATGAACGGAGTGTCGCAATGAAAGTTTAACAGCAGCACTTCAGTTTGCGACACAATTAATATTTTCAATTTAAAGAACTCCTCCTCACTCCCCTTTAGGGGATGGGGGTTTAAAAATGCCACCCCATTATCGCCATCAATGTCACCAATAAAAGATTGAACATGCTGATCGGTAATAAATACTTCCATTCGAGATTCAATAGCTGGTCAATGCGTAGGCGCGGGAATGTCCAGCGAAACCACATGATAACAAAGATCAAAAAAAACGTTTTGCCCATGAACCAAATACTGGATGGTATATAATCCATGATCTGGTTAAATTTTGTTCCGGTGCCGAAATGCAAGGGTTGCCATCCGCCTAAAAATAAAGTGGCGCCAAGGGCACAAACTACAAATATGTTTACATACTCCGCCAGGAAGAACAAAGCGAACTTCATTCCCGAATATTCAGTATGAAAACCTGCGGTGAGTTCTGATTCTGCTTCAGCCAGGTCAAACGGTGCACGGTTGGTTTCTGCAGTTACAGCAATCATGAAGATCACGAAGGCGATCCATACAGGAAGGTGTCCTTTAAAGATCCACCAGCCATCTGCCTGTGAATTCACGATTTCAGAAATCTTTAAATCACCGGTTAGTATTACAATTGCAAGAATGGCGAAACCGGCAGATAATTCATAACTGACGATCTGTGCACCGCTACGCATGGCGCCAAGTAGCGAATATTTATTATTGCTCGCCCAACCTGCCATCAATATTCCTATCACAGATACAGATGATATTGCGGAAAAAAATAAAACACCAATATTAATATCCCATATCTGCAATCCTTTTGCAAACATCAGCGGCGCCATCACCACCATTGCAATGATCATTACAATAAACGGCGCAAGGTTGAACAGTAGTTTATCTGCACCATCTGGCGTCACTCCTTCTTTTACGATCAGCTTCAATGTATCTGCTGCTGTCTGAAACATTCCCACCGGCCCTACGCGGTTCGGGCCAAGGCGTAACTGCATCCATGCGGAAACTTTTCTTTCCATCATAATGAGCACCAACCCCAGCATCGCAAACAAACTAATGATGCATACACCAACGATCACAAATTCAATGAGCATGGGCCATGGTGCGCTGAATGTACTATTCAGCCATTCATGAATTCTGTTTGCTATGTTTTCTAATGAAGGCAAGTTGCTTGTTGTTTGTTCCTGGTTATATTAATATTTTAAGTTTACTGTAAAGAAAATCTCAAAACATAAAATTTTTCAAATAAGCCAGCATTGTATCCCTGCAAGCCCCCTTTAGGGAGTTGAGCGATTATCTATCTATATCCGGTATCACCAAATCAATCATCGCCATGATGGCAACAAGGTCCCCGATCTTTCCACCTCGAGCCATATGATCGAGTGCACTCAGATTACAATAGCCTGGTGAACGGAATTTAATTCTATAGGGAGTAGTCCCACCTTCACTTACGATATAAACTCCAAACTCACCCCTGGCTGTCTCTACTCTTGAATAATATTCTCCTTTAGGCAGTTTCAAAACTGCTTTTGTTTTTGCCTGTACATCACCTTCAGGAATATTATCAATTAATTGTTCTACTATTGAAAGTGATTGCCGCATTTCTTTCATCCTTACTAAATAACGAGCAAGACAATCACCACCGGTTTCAATTATCTCATCAAACTGCAATTTGTTATATACTTCATAGGGATATAATTTTCTTATATCACAACTTACACCACTGCCTCTTGCAGTTGGCCCGGTACAACCATAAGAAATTGCATCTTCTTTTGAAAGGTAACCAACACCCTTCACCCTGTTTTGAAAAATTACATTGCCTGTCAGCAGCTCATCATACTCATCGATCTTCCTTTTAAAATGTGCAACAAATTCTTTTACTCTTTTTTGAAAATTAGGATGAACATCCACCATTACTCCACCCGGCACCATGTAGTTCATCGTAAGTCTTGTGCCGCAGGTTTCTTCCATTATATCATTGATCATTTCTCTTTCACGAAAGGCAAGAAAGAAAGGAGTTAATGCGCCGATGTCCATTGCTGCAGCTCCCCACCATAATTGATGTGATGCGAGCCGGGTCAACTCGTCCATCAACACTCTTATCACTTGTGCTCGATGAGGAACTTCTATCTGCAAACCCTTCTCCACACATAAGCAGCAACCATGATTGTTAATATGTGAAGAAAGATAATCCATCTTACTGGTTACATAAATGAACTGACGAAAGCTCAGGCTCTCACACATTTTTTCAATTGAACGATGGATATAACCAAGATGAGGTTCAACTTTTTTTATTGTCTCTCCATTTAATGTAATAACTAAATGAAGGACGCCGTGAGTAGAAGGATGCTGAGGACCGACGTTGATGACCATATCGCCAAATACATCAGGTTCGCCGATGCCAGGTTGTTTCAGTATTTCGGTCTCGCGGTACATTATAATTTTATCATGTTTACCGGGTCTTCAAAATCTTTTCGCATTGGGTATTTCCCTTCCCATCCATCCGGTAATATTAATAAGCGCAGATCAGGATGATTTAAAAAATTCACACCAAACATTTCATAAGCTTCACGTTCATTAAACTCGGCCGTTTTCCAGATATGTGATACGGTTTCTATTTCCGGTTTATTTCTGTCTAATTGTACTTTCACAACCAGTTGGTGACGATACTTTGTTGATTCAAGATGATACACCATGGTAAGATGTGTTTTCCAATCAACGCAGGTGAGGCAAAACAGATAATCAAAACTCAACTCAGGGTTGTTGCGAATAATTTCCGCATCAGAAAGAAAATCATTTAAAGCCACGGTCATATTTAACCATTCACCAACATCATCAAGGATTGCGGTTGGAATTAATTCAGTGAATTTTAATTTAAGCTCTTCTTTGGTCATTAACTAGACAGCTTTTTGATATTCTTGTTTGCTTTCTTCTCTTATTTGTTCTCTTGTCAATCCTTTTTTTATTTTTTCCTGTAACAGCATTAATGCATTTATCAATGCTTCCGGTCTTGGTGGACAACCTGCCACATATACATCTACCGGGATTATATGATCAGCACCTTTTACAACAGAATAGGTATTATAAAAGAAGGGTCCTCCGCTTGTGGCGCATGCACCCATTGCAATTACATATTTTGGATCGGCCATCTGGTCGTATAATCTTTTTAATACAGGCCCCATTTTATTTACAATTGTACCTGCAATAATTATTACATCAGCCTGGCGTGGTGTCGCCCTGGCCACTTCAAAACCAAAACGGCTCCAATCATATTTGGCAGCAGCTGCACTCATCATTTCAATTGCACAGCAACTGGTGCCAAATACTAATGGCCACAATGAATTCGACCTTGCCCAATTGATCACATCATCCAGCTTGCTTACTAAAACTCCACCCGAAGGAGTTGGATGAACCTCTCCCGGAAAAGCAAGTGGTGATTCTGATTGAAATTTGTCTGTCATTTTATAAATAGCTTACTGCCATTTTAATGCCCCTTTTTTATGCGCATACAGAAACCCCATAAACAGAATGAAAAAGAAAATCACAATTTCTACTAATGCGATCCAGCCTACACTTTTAACAACGACAGCCCAAGGATATAGAAATATCAGCTCAACGTCAAAAATTAAAAATATCAGTGCAAATAGATAATAACCTACATTAAACTGTATCCAGCTCGGCCCTTTTGTCGGCACACCACATTCATAAGGCTCTCCTTTTGCCTTATTTGTTGTTGCTTTTAAAACGAATTTGGAGATAAGGATAGCAATGCCGGAAAAAGCAATCGCTGATATCATTAGTACAATGAGTGATGAGGCACCCATAGAAAATTTGATTTGCACGAATATAGCGAGTACCGCCGAAAAACGAACATGAGCAGTATCATTTCATGATATGCAATATCTCAATTAAAAATCGTCATTGGTCAGCCATATAATTCCTGGTGAATGGATTTTTTATCATATCCCATTTCAAGAATTCTTTTTTTTGCTTCATCGATCATTACTTTCCAACCGCACAAAAGGAATAAGGCTGGTTGCCGGTGCAAGCAAAGACCTTCATAAATGGAGTGAACATATCCACTATGGCCGTTCCAGTGCTCACGGGATAATGTGGGTATATAATGGAAGTTTTCCAATTGAAGATTTTTCATTTCTTCATAATACAACAGATCTTTTTGTGTTCGGGTGCCAAAAATCAGGTAGATATTCTTATGAGGAATGTTATGAAGCTTGATGTAGTTTACCATGCTTCGGAATGGCGCTACTCCTGTCCCGGTACAGATCATGAATATCTCTTTCTGAAGATCTTCTTCATCCAGTGTAAAAACCCCCTGTGCTCCACGAAAAGTCAGTTCACTTCCAACATTTATTTCATTAAAAAGGTATTTAGTACCCATGCCCCCTTCCAGTAAAACAATTACCAGTTCGAATACATTTGTACCATCCGGCCAGCTTGCAATTGAATAGCTTCGGATCCGTTTATTGGGTTTGTCATGAATGGGTAAATCAAGGGTAACAAATTGCCCGGGCTTGAAATTAAAATCAGTGGTTCCCTCTACCTCTATCCAAAAGCGTTTTGTAGAATCCGTTTCATTTTCAATTTTGATTACTTTTCCTTTTTGCCAGGGTAATAACGCCATCGTTAGTTCTTTGAATGTAAAAATAGCTGAATTAGAACAGTTTGTTTTCTTGTGAGCAGGAATTAAAAAGCGGCTTACGAGTTTTTCGCAACACCGCATTTAAGCCGTAATGGCAAGCAATCGATCGGTAAATGTATAATTTTTTTGTATTCTGCAAAACCCATGTTAATTTATTATATAAACGATTGCTTTGAAGTCCTTTTTTTTATAAATAAATGCCGAACTTCGGACTTTTGGTAATTACCCATCAATTAAAAACTATTGTTTTTCCAATGAGGAGAATATTTTATAACTACTGTATCCTGAGTTTAGGATTACTCTTTTTTATTTCCTGCAAAACAAATAATAACTCTACTAAAGAAACAGATGACTTTGAAGAAGCTGAAATGGATGGTGTGCAGCAGGCAATCCTGCAGGAAATAAAAATGACCCGTGATCCCAACACCAATACAGTTCCGACAGAAAGGCTTATTGCTGCAAAAGCTTATATGAAAACACTTATCCCTGATGCACGTATTTCAGGTATTGCAGCATTAGGATGGCAGGAGAGAGGACCTAATAATGTAGGAGGCCGTACCCGTGCAATTATGGTGGATAGAAGAGATGCAACAGGTAATACTGTATTTGCCGGCTCAGTGAGTGGAGGATTGTTTAAAACAACCAATTTTTTGAGTCCCTCTGCCAGCTGGTCACCGGTAAATGATTTTCTACCCAACCTGGCTATTACCTGTTTACTCCAGGATAGAACTAATGGGAATATCATGTACGCTGGTACAGGGGAGGGATGGTTTAATATCGATGCTGCCCGGGGAAGCGGGATCTTTAAAAGCACCGATGGAGGTGTTACCTGGAATGTTTTAGCGTCAACCATTATTAAAACCCCTGCTGACTCAACATTTGAGTATGTGCAGGATCTTGCACAGGACAACAATGGTAATATATATACATCTCTTAGAAATCTTACAGGTTTTGCAAGAGGCGTAAAAAGATCGACGGATGGCGGTAATTCATGGATACAGGTTTTAGGTGCGCCGTTGCCGGATTTTGTTACTGGCAGAGCAACAGATCTTGAAGTTGCAAGTAATGGCGATGTTTATGCAGCACTTGGAATTTTTTCAAGAGGTTCTCTTTGGAAATCGGCTGCTACAAACGGTGCAAATACCGGGGCAATAGGAACGTGGGTGGATGTAACACCTGTACGATCAAATGTTACACAAAGACTCGAACTGGCAATTGCACCTACAAATCCCCAAAAGCTTTATTTGGTCATGCAGGATAGTGCCAATGATAACGCTGTAACGGGAATCTATCGTTCTGTTAATGGCGGCGCTGCCTGGGATTCTTTAGGGGTTCCGGGGTCATTGAATAATGGCGCTAATTCCCAGGCCTGGTATAACCTTATTGCTGCGGTCGATCCGAACAATGAAAATACGTTGATAGTCGGAGGATTGAACCTGGCTAAATCAACAGATGCCGGAAATACATGGCTTGATAATTTTGGAGTAGGCCAATATCATGTTGATCAGCATGCATTGGTTTTTGCGGGCTCAGCCAATCTTATTGTTGGTAATGACGGAGGTATCAGCTTCGGTGATAATATTAATACGGCAACGCCAACGTTTACAGGTAAGAATAGTGGATTTAATTGTACTCAGTATTACGGCGCCGACCTTCACCCGACCACGACCAATTATTTTTTAGCAGGGGCACAGGACAATGGAACACAAAAATTTCTTTCAGCAGGTGTTAATAGTACGACTAACGCAACCGGTGGTGATGGTGGCTGGCCTCATATTGATCAGACGAATGGACAACTTCAAATAACAGCAAATACAGGGAACAGGTATAATTATTCAACGAATGGAGGCGCAAGTTTTATGTTGGCTAATACAGTACTGAACACCAGGGGTCAATTTATTAATCCAACCGACTTTGATGATCAAAATGATATTTTGTATTGCGGTGATGATGAAGGAAAATATTTTTTTATTACCAATTGGACAGGAGGTCCTACCGGAACAGTAGTTACCGTTGCAGGCTTTGGTCAGCGGGAGGTAACTTTTGTAAAAGTTGATCCGCAAGTTCCTACTACTGTTTGGATGGGGCTTTCACCAACTGTCAGTACAGCCAAACCAATGGTTGTAAAACTAACAAATGCAAATACATCTACGCCTACACTGGCGGCACAAGGCACTGTAGGAACAGTTAATGGCGCCGAACTTTCATCCGTAGATATTGATCCATTCAATACAAATCATATAATTGCTACATTATCTAACTATGGAGTGATAAGTGTTTGGGAAAGTGCTGATGGTGGTGTTACGTATAATAATATTGAAGGCAATTTGCCTGATATGCCCGTATGGTGGTGCATGTTTGCACCGTCGGGTGCTGAATTAAATGGCACGGGTGGCGGCATAGGCGGGATATTATTAGGAACTGAATTAGGCGTATGGACGACATCGCAAATAAATGGTACAAACACACAATGGATACCCAATAATACCGGGCTGGCGAATGTGAGGGTCTATATGCTGAAATATCGTAACAGTGACAGAACAGTAGTAGCTGCTACGCATGGCAGGGGTCTATTTACGACCAATATACCCGGTACGCCAACAGGTGTCCCAAATGTTCCCAATACAAAAGATTTTATAAAATATGTTTCTGTTGAAAATAATCAAATGCAGATAGTGATCGGAAATCTGCAAATACAAAATATGACCCTGCAGTTGTATGATATGAATGGAAAATTAATGTTGCAGCATAAACAGGCTTATGCTAATTCAACGCTTGATCTAAGCAAATATTCACCAGGTTCATATATTATTAAAATATGGGGCGATAAGAATGAGCGGTTTGTAAAGCAAGTGGTTAAATAGTTATTCAGTTCACAGTCGGCAGTTCGGAGTCAGCAGTTATTTAAAATCGTATTAAGAAAAATATAAAACTAATTCTTTTGATAGTAGTCTGCCGGCTATTGACTACAACTGCGGGCTGAGTTTCTTATCTTTGCGATCTTCATGAGTGTTCAGATTGCGCTGGAGAAGTACATTAATTCCCCCCGCCTTTTTCAGATTGCGGACAGGATTTCTTTTTCCCAACCTCAAAAAATTCAACTTGAAAAGCTTCATGGAAGCTCATCACAGTTTGTTATTGGGGCTACTTTTTTAAATCCTATCTGCGCCCAGCTCAATCACCTGGTTATTTGTAATGATGCTGAAGAAGCAGCCTATTTTCATAATACATTAGAAAGTCTTACCGGCGCGCTGGACCTGTTTTACTTTCCTTCTTCTTTTAAGAACAAAAAAAACTTCCGGCTGCTAAATTCGTCGCATGTGATGTTGCGTACCGAAGCGTTAACAAAGATTGCAACAGGCACTAACAAAAAAATTTTAGTTACCTACCCCGAGGCCTTGCATGAAAAAGTAGTTGTTCCGGACAAACTTTCTTCCAATATTATTTATATAAAGACCGGTGATGCATTAAATGTCCAGCAACTGCTTTTGAAACTAGGTGACCTTGGTTTTGAAAGAACAGATTTCGTATATGAACCGGGTCAGTTTGCCATACGCGGTGGTATTTTGGATATTTATTCTTTCGGGAATGATAAGCCGTACCGGATAGAATTGTTTGGTAATGATGTGGATTCGATCCGGATTATCGATCCTGAATCACAATTGAGTGAAAGGAGATTACTGCAGGTAAGTATCATTCCCAATGTTGATACCCAATTTGAGAATGCTGAAAGAGTTTCTTTATTGGATTTTTTACCGGATAATACGGTGGTATGGATACAGGATCATGAGCTATGTAAAGAAAGATTGATCGACTGCGACGAAGACCTGCAGTTGGCAATTAACAGTTCGCAGTTCATGGTCAGCAGTCAGCAGCATCCGGCGGTAGTTGATGATGATAAATTTTTAAAAAGGCAAATCAATGCCGATGAATTTATCAGTGTAAAAAATTTTGAAAAAGACCTGGAAAAAAGACATCTCGTAAGTTTTGGTCATTCACCATTGACCATTGACCATTCGCCATTCTCTATTGAGTTCAACACCAAAGATCAACCTGCTTTCAATCGGCGCTTTGATTACCTGATACGGGATCTGAAAACCTGGGAGAGCAAAGGATTTGAAATAAACATTTTTGCTGAGAATCCTAAACAACTCGAAAGATTAGAAACGATCTTTAAAGATCTTAAAGAAGAAATTCACTTTTTCCCGGTTGTTTCCTCTATTCATGAAGGTTTTATTGATGAGGATTTGAAACTCGTTTGTTATACCGATCACCAGGTATTTCAGCGTTATCATAAATACAGGGTAAAACAAGCTTACAATAAAAACAAAGCAATCACATTAAGAACGCTGCGTGAATTGCAGCCCGGCGACTTTGTTACACATATCGATCATGGCGTAGGTGTATATAGCGGTTTGCAAAAAATTGAAGTGAATGGAAGACTACAGGAAGCGGTAAGATTAATTTACAAAGACAAAGATATTTTATATGTAAATATTAACTCGCTTCATAAAATAGCCAAGTACACGGGCAAAGATGGAACGGTACCAAAGATCAATAAGCTGGGCAGCGATGTATGGAATAGATTAAAAGACAAAACAAAGGCTAAGGTCAAAGAGATCGCTTTTGACCTCATTAAGTTATATGCAAAAAGAAAAGCACAGCATGGATTTCAGCATACGCCGGATAATTATATGCAAACGGAATTGGAGGCTTCTTTTATTTATGAGGATACTCCTGACCAGGCTAAAGCAAGTACAGATGTAAAAAAGGATATGGAATCGGTATCCCCAATGGATCGATTGATATGCGGGGATGTCGGTTTTGGTAAAACAGAAATTGCTATCCGGGCGGCATTTAAAACATGTGTGGATGGAAAGCAGGCAGCGATTTTAGTTCCTACGACTATCCTGGCCTTTCAGCATTATAAAACTTTTAGTGATCGGTTAAAAGACTTTCCCGTAACCGTTGATTATATCAACCGTTTTAAATCTGCAAAGGAAAAGAAGGAGACTTTAAAAAAATTGGAAGAAGGGAAGATTGATATTATTATTGGCACACATGCTTTACTGGGAAAAGAAATCAGGTATAAAGATCTTGGATTATTGGTTATTGATGAAGAACAAAAATTTGGTGTCGGACATAAAGAGAAGATCAAAACGCTAAAAACAACTGTGGATTGTTTAACCTTAACGGCAACGCCTATCCCTCGAACCTTGCAATTTTCATTAATGGGAGCAAGAGATCTAAGCATAATCAATACGCCGCCACCCAACCGTCAGCCGATACAAACAGAAGTACAGGTATATAATGAGGATAATATTCGTGAAGCGATCTATTTTGAAACGGAAAGAGCAGGACAGGTATTTTACATTCATAATCGTATCGCCGGGCTTGCCGAAATGGCCGGAGTGATCCAGGCGCTATGCCCGGATCTGAGTATCGGTTATGCGCATGGACAGATGGAGGGACATGAGCTGGAAAAACATATTTTAGATTTTATAGATAAAAAATATGATGTGCTCGTTTGTACCAATATTGTTGAAAGCGGTGTTGATATTCCCAATATGAATACAATCATTGTCAACAATGCGCACCAGTTTGGATTAAGTGACCTGCACCAGTTACGCGGACGTGTGGGAAGAAGTAATAGGAAGGCTTTTTGTTATTTATTGGCGCCACCCATGAGTACCCTGCCGGATGATTCAAGGAAAAGATTGCAAACACTGGAACAACACAGCGAATTGGGTAGCGGATTTCAAATTGCGATGCGTGATTTGGATATCAGGGGTGCGGGAAATTTATTAGGCGGTGAGCAAAGTGGCTTTATGGCAGATATCGGTTTTGAAATGTATCAGAAAATTTTAGACGAAGCGATCCGTGAGCTGAAGAGAAGTGAATTCAAGGAATTATTCAAAGAAGAAATCAGCAAACAGGATGATTATGTCCAGGATTGTACCATCGATACAGACCTTGAAATATTGATCCCGGATGATTATGTAGAAAATATCACAGAACGGTTGTCGTTATATACCCGGTTGGACAATTGTGAAACAGACGCAGAGCTTGAACTGATACGGAATGAATTGATTGACCGGTTTGGCGCCATTCCAAAAGAAGTAGATGATCTTTTTATTACGGTTCAATGCAGAAGACTGGCTGTCAACCTGGGGTTTGAAAAGATGAGTTTGAAAACGGACACCTTACGTTGTTATTTTATAAACAGACCGGATTCTCCTTATTTTGAATCAGCAACCTTCCAAAAAATCCTTTCGTTTATTCAGACAGGCACTAACCAGGCAAAACTGAAACAAACAGGCCGGCTCTTTTTATTGGTTGTTGAAAACACCAGGTCAATGGATGATATGTATCGATTCCTGCGACGAATGAATGAAGCTGTCGAAGAAAAAGGGAAGATCACTGCGTAATTTTCCTTTTTAAAACCGGCAAGATAGGTGGAAACCACTAAGAAATTTCTAGACCTTATTTTTAACTTTAACCCTTGTTCAGGTATCTATGAAACCTTATCCAATATCACTATTAGCTGTTTTGCTTTTTTCATCCTTGACTGTATTTGGGCAAAAAGAAAATTTATATCGCATCCGGCTGAACAGCAGCGCTAAAACTCCCGAACAAAACATTACTGCAGAGCAAATTTTTGAATTCAATAAGAATGTAAGTCGCGTAAACGGTAAAGCATTTACTGTTATTCAATTTGAAAAAATCCCAACGGACGCCGATAGAAAATTCCTGTTGCAAAAAGGAGTTCAGCTGCACGACTATATTTCAGGCAATGCATTTACAGCAACGATAACGAATACAATTGATGCAGGCAGTTTGCAGGCAGCAAAGACAAGATCAATTTTTGAAATGCAACCTGTAGATAAAATGCAGATCTTTTTGGCAAAACAAATCATTCCATCATGGGCGGTTAAGATTGAAGGAACAGTAGATCTATGGATAAGCTTTCCATCCTCTTTTTCATTTGACGAAGTAAAACAGCAATTGCAAATAAGGAATTTTGATCTTCAATCCGTTCGATTTAAAGATTACAGGATAGTAGAATTAAGAATCGCTAGTGATCGTTTAACTGAATTGGCTTCGTTACCATTCGTAGAATATGTTCAGCCCATTCTACAGGAAGACCAGCCTCTCAATAACCGAAGCCGTGCAGGCTCCAGGGCAAATATTGCGAACGCATCCGCTGCAGTCGGAGGAAGAAATTTACATGGTGAAGGAATCGTAGTTGGAATAGGTGACAATGCCGATGCTTTAAATCATATTGATTTTGCAGGGAGAATTATAAGTCGCTTTGGTACAACAAGCGGCCAGCATGGAATTCACGTTGCGGGTACTACCGGCGGTGCGGGTATTATGACAGATACATTAGCCGGGTATGCTCCGAAAGCAACGATCATTACGCAGGTGTTTAATCATATCCTTGAATATGCTCCCACGTACGTGCAGGATTATGGAATGGTGCTCACTAATAATTCTTATGGTGTTATAGCCGGTGAATGTGGATACAATGGATTGTATGATCTGTATTCACGTATTGTCGATCAGCAGGCTTTTGACCTGCCCTATCTTACCAATGTATTTGCAGCGGGTAATAGTGGAACTTTGACATGCGCCCCTTATCCTACAGGGTTTAAAACGGTATTAGGAAGTTATCAATCCACAAAGAATGCATTGATAGTTGGCGCCACAACAAGTACAGGCATTATTGCAAACTTTTCAAGCAGGGGTCCTGTAATTGATGGAAGAATAAAACCGGAAGTTATGACGCAGGGCGCACTTGTCTGGTCTGCCGGTTTTGGTAGTTACTGGTCCAATAATGGGACGAGCATGGCATCCCCCGGTGCTACAGGTGGCCTGGCTTTATTATATCAGCGCTACAGGCAATTGAATAGCGGAAATAATCCAAGAAATGCTTTAATAAAAAACATTATTTGTAATTCAGCAACGGATAAAGGAAATGATGGGCCGGATTATAGTTATGGATTTGGATGGATGAATGTGGCAAGAGCATTGGAAATGATGGAGAACAATCGCTATCTCAGTTCAACAATTACTAACTCAAACACCAATACGCATACTATTTCAATACCTGCAAATACAGCACAATTAAAAGTAATGCTGAATTGGAATGATCCGCCTGCTGCTGCGGTAACTAACCATACATTGGTAAATGATCTTGACCTGGAAGTTGTAACTCCTGCAAATACAACAATTCTTCCAAGAGTATTAGATACGCTTCCTGCTAATGTAAATAATGTGGCGGGCAATGGAGTTGATCATATTAATAATATTGAGCAGGTTACTATTAACAATCCGGCGGCTGGTAATTACACAGTAAGAGTAAAAGGAACGGCCATTAATCAAAATCCTTCACAAGAGTACTTTGTAAGCTGGGATATTATTCCTGTTTCTACTAAGATCACATTCCCCATTGGTGAAGAAAGTTTTAAGCCGGGGCAAATGATAACTGTTCAATGGGAAAATTATGGTTCTAATTCAACTTTTACATTACAATATTCAAATGATTTTGGTGCAAGCTGGACAGATATTGATACCAATATTCCATCAACCGCTGTACAATATAATTGGACAGCGCCTGCAATTACATCTGATAAGCTAAGAGTGAGGATTATAAATAACACAACAAATGCGATCAGCAGCAGCGGGACATTTTATTTAATGGACGTCCCTGTTGTATCATTGGCTTCAATTCAATGTGAAGATTATATTTCAATTAACTGGACAGCTGCTGCAGGTGTTACTGATTATGAAGTAATGCGATTGCTTGGAGATGATATGGTTCCTGTTGCAATTGTTCCAAACGGCACATTAACGTATACGTTCAGCGGCTTATCAAAAGATTCAGTTTATTGGGTTGCCGTAAGACCACGTATAAATGGAAAACCGGGAAGAAGGGCTACTGCTATTTCAAGACAGCCTAATAATGGCAGTTGTTTGGGAAGTATATCGGATAATGATATAAAAATAGAATCGATTGTCTCGCCGGCATCATCAGGCCGGCTATTTACCACTTCTCAATTGACCAGTACAATTCCGGTAACAGTTCGTTTAAAAAACCTGGATGATGTAACGAGAACGGGCTTAGTTACGGTAAGCTACACTTTAAATTTAGGTACCCCAGTTGTAGAAAGTTTCAACATGCCTCCTTTTGCGCCTGGTACAACATATGATTATACTTTTGGATCAACTCTAAATCTTTCAACGCCGGGTATATATACCTTAACCGTTTCTGTTTCTGTTTTAGGTGATGTCAATCTTGCAAACAACACATTTAAGAAAATTTTTAAGCAATTAGATAATCCTGTTATCACATTGACGCCTTCATTTCTCGACAATTTAGAAACAACCGCTGCTCAATCTTTACAATCTCCAGAGATGGGACTAACCGGCGGCGATCGTTATGATTATTCAAATTCAAATGCATTAGGAAGATTAAGAACTTTTGTAAATACAGGAATTGCTTTTTCAGGCAACAGGGCAATCACCCTGGATGTAAGTAATACACTGGGTGCTGGTAATTCAAATTTATTAACCGGTACTTATAATCTTTCATCTTATAATGTTGCTTCCGACGAGCTGCGTTTTGATTTCCGGTATAAACATCATGGGCAGTTGAATAATGCGAATAATAAAGTATGGATCAGGGGAGATGATACGCAGCCATGGGTACAGGTTTATGATCTGTTCACCAACCAGGCTGACATTGGTGTTTACAAAAAAACAAGCAGTATTGAAATATCAGATCTGCTGAACGGGGTTGGACAAAACTTCAGCAGCAGTTTCCAGGTGCAATGGGGACAATGGGGCCAATTTCAAATGGCAGATGATAAAAGCGGGGCTGGTTATACAATAGATGACATCCAATTGTATAAAGTAACTGATGACATCCAAATGGTAAGTATCGACTCTCCCTATGTAAATAGTTGTGGCTTAAATGCTGCTGTGCCCGTAAAGATCACTGTAAAGAACAGTATGAATACGCTGAAAAATAATATACCGGTTAAAATGCGGGTTGATGGCGGCCCTATTATTAGTGAGACAATCGCATTGGTTGGGGCGAATTCAAATCAGCAATATGGTTTCAGCACTGTTGTGAATTTAAATAGTTTCGGTAATCATACTATCCAGGTTTGGGTTGATTATCCGACAGACTCTTATCGGTTAAATGATACAACAACCTTGACAATTGTTAATACACCGTCTGTTTCAACATTTCCGTACTTAGAAAATTTTGAAACGGGGAATGGCAACTGGTACAGTGCCGGAAAAAATAATAGTTGGGAATATGGAACTCCTGCATCTTATCGCATAAAAGGAGCGGCTAGTGGCAGCAAAGCATGGAAAACAAGATTGGCAGGTAATTATAATGATGATGAGAAATCCTATCTCTATTCACCTTGTTTTAATCTATCGGGGCTGACTATTCCGACCTTAAGCTTTAGCGTGGCCTTTGATGATGAGGATTGCGGTACGGGAGGGCTATGCGATGCAGCTTATGTTGAATATTCCGTTGATGGATCGACCTGGACAAAACTGGGGGGAACAGGACAGGGGTACAATTGGTACAATCGAAATTATTCCGGTAATCAATTATGGAGTATTCAGAATTATAGCCGCTGGCAT
>Ga0105249_10001663_pt1 | contig 19494 bp, 12 predicted proteins | sample KBSS44metaG_FD_81522 | JGI IMG/M metagenome (GOLD analysis project Ga0105249, IMG submission 81522) | Switchgrass rhizosphere microbial communities from Kellogg Biological Station, Michigan, USA - KBS S4-4 metaG | ecosystem: Host-associated > Plants > Roots > Rhizosphere > Soil | place...
CTCGGCTCCTACCTTGTGACGGTGGGATCGGCGTATGAGCACGCGTTACCCGCTTGTCTCCGTCGTCGTTGGACTCTGCTTCGGTACGTCGGTAGCCCGTGCCCAGGCGCGCCCGGCGGAGAAGCGGATTATCGCCAACGCTGGCCACTTCGTGCACCAGGAACGGCCCCGACGAAGGTAATCGGCTGATTCTCGGATTCGTCGGGCGCGCTCGATGAGCGTCGGTCACTCTGGAGCCGGCACAACCGAATCCCGGCAGAAGGCGACCGCGAAGATTCCACGAAGGGGACTGGGCCTGTTTGCGCCCGCCTCGAGAACCGCGATGCAGCGCCGCGGATTGCTGCCGCCTAACGCCCGGCATCAGCGGCCCGCACGAACCGTCCCGGATGACAGAGGTGCTGGGTGCGCGTCCGCCGCATGCCGTTGTCGGACGGCAGTCATTATTTCGATGACTGTAGCCCCAACGTCTTTTTGTCCAGTCGTAGAAACCTGACCGCATTATTGTAGAAGATATCCCGCTTCTGTTCTTCCGTCAGAAAGCTGGCCGACTCGATTCCCTCTATGGCCATGCCGATCCCCTCCGGCCAGACCATCTGATCCGACCCGAACATCAACTGCTTGCCCAGCCCGTTTCGCACCAGCGCCCGCAGGTACTCGTGGAATGCCTCGCGTGGGCGGAGCCAGTCGATGGCGCCCAAATCCGCGTAGACCTGCGGGTACATGTGCAGGATGGCTATGGTCTCTTGCAGATACGGAAAGCCGGCGTGCATCAAGTAGACGCGCAGCTTCGGGTGTCGAATGAGCACTTCCTCGAGCAGCGCCGGGTTCCCCAGCGACGTGCGGAATTTTGGGCAGCATCGATAGGGAGTGTTCGAAGGAGCTAGGCCGGTGTGAAGTCCCACGGGTATGTCCAGCTCCTCGGCCAACGCCCAATAGGGTTCCATCCGCGGGTCGTTGGGAGCCACGCCGCCGTATGGCAAGCCCAGTTCACCCAAAGCGCCGAGTCGTCCGGCCGCATGTTCCCGACGAAGGAACTCTAGATCGGGCGCGGACGGGTCATCAAAACCGTAGGAAGCTACGATGCGGTCCGGTGCAGCCGCTTTCCACCGGAGAATCGCTTGATAGTCGTTGCTCACAAACGCCTTGACGATGTTGTACTTCTTCATCTCGGCGAGACTGGCCTGCATGTGGGCCTCTTCAGTAGTGGCGGTCATCGCCTGCCCGGTGACCGGGTTGGGTGTCTTGTTGGTCCACCTCTCGTCCTTGGCGTATGCGTGCACGTGCACGTCAATGACGGGGCGACGGTGTTGCTGGGACTTTTGAGCCGGGGCCGCTGACGAGACTGTTGTCAGTAGGATCGAGCCGAGAATCCGTGCCTTCACGAGTCCCTCCGATGTGCTGCTACGCGAGCCGTTTACCGCACTGGAGTTTTAGCGGCGGCGATGGAACATCCCGGCGATACGATGTATGCGTGATCGTGAACTCGCCAGGCGCCTAATTCAACGGACGAATCAATTTCGCGCTGGCAGCTACAACTGCTCGTTAGGTCGAAGACTACGACGCGTTGGACGCCGCTTGATGTAACGAAACCCGACTACGATGACCCGGCGCCCTGCGCGGAGGGCAATCGCGCGCCCAGCGCGAGAGCGACGGCACCAGCGCGGACCGCGTGACGGGCGGACGGGCCAAAGCCGAAGGCTGGCGGCAGTAATCGAGACACATGCATGTGGATGCCTAACGCATAAAGTTCAGCTGCAGAGCGCCGCATCGACGGGCGCCGTTGACTGGAATCTGGTACGTGGCTGACGGGGGATCAACCTGATGCCGGTCGCTCTGTCAGTTGCAACGAACGTTAGGCTGCCGGCTCGGCAGAGTCGTAACTGCGGTCGCGGTACTGCTGTAGGAACTCGCGGAGCCGGGTCAGACTCGCGGCCTGCTGAGAGGTCAGGGAGACGACGCTCGCGCCTTCGAGCGGCACGCCCTTCTTGAGTAGCTCGTCGAGGACGCCGAGGTCCTGGCCCGTGACGAACGTGGCGCCGAAGCCGTCCAGCCACTCCTGCTCGTCCAGGTCGGCCAGGCGACCGGCGAGACCCTCGAGGTCACGGACGACGAGCCAGAGTTCGGGCGCATCCGGCTGTCTGGTCGCAGCGGCGCGTACTTCGGTACTAACGGCGCGGAGTGCGGCTACGCCTGCGGCGACGATCTCCGAATACTCAATAGGAAGCCTCATTTGTGATTCCATGTGGCAGCCTAACGATTCGCGCTGAGCCGCGGCGCTCGCGATCCCACCAGCGCCGACGGGCTCCAGCGCGCTGTTAGGCGGCGCTCCGGGTCCTCCCGGTTCTTGCGATGGCCCCGATCATGAGAGCGCATACCATCAACACATTCATCCACCCGAACCAGTCTCCAAAGCGAGCGTAGAACGTCCTTCCCGTTCCAGGTGGGGCGGCCACCACGATGACCGGATCGGTTGCACTGGATCGTTCGTCCACAATGCGGCCGTACGAATCGCTGACGGTAACGAAGCCCCCCTGAGCCGAGCGTGCGATCGTGAATCCATTCTCGACGCCGCGGACAACCGCCATCCGGGAATGCAGCCTGGCGTCGTCCACGAAGTCCCACGCGGGGACTGCCAGAAAACGAACGTCACGCTGGCCGTAACCCCGTAACCAGTCCGGAAAATCGAGGTCCTTGCAGATCGCGACGCCCCACAGCCCACCGGGACCGGCGAAGAACGTCCGGGTATTGCCACTGGCGTAGTCTCTCTCAATGAACGGCACGGGGTGACGCTTCTCGTACTCCACAGTCGGTCCGCCGTCTGAGGGAAAGACCAAGGCCACGTTACGCCTGGGTTGGACTGCATTGCGGCTGAATCCGGCGATCACGCTGACGCCCGCAGCTCGCGCCGACTCACCCAAGACGTCCATCACCGGCCCGGCGCTCTCTGGAGTCACCCCAACCATCTTCTCAGGGAGAACGACAACCTCAGCGCCTTGGGCGGCAAGATGAGCGACGCGGGCGGCGTACGCCTCAGCCGTGACGACGGCAATCGATGTGTCCGTGGTGATCGCCGCGTCAGGCAGCCCGCGATCGGTCGCCGCTAGGCCAACCCGCACGCCGCCTGATCCGGAAGCGTCGCGTAAACGAACGCCGCCATAGCCGATCACCGCCAACGTGATTGCAAGCGCCGGCACGAAAAGGGACACTGACCGACGCTGCCACGCCAGCGCGGCGGCGGAAGGCACAAGGCTGAGGACGAACACGACGCCCCAGAGGCCTGTAAGCGACACCAGCTGCAGCAGCGGGAGAAAATCGGCCTGCGAGTAGGCGAGGCTCCAGAGCGTTCCGTTTGGGGAGATCAGGGCAAACAGGAATTCGTAGGCGGTCAACACCGCTGGAAAGACGAAGCTGGCTAGCCACGTCGGCATTCGCCCTCGCCGCGCAGCGACACGGAAGGCCAAAGTGGCCACCGCAAATGCAACCGCCGGAGGAAATCCGAACAGGACCCAGCCTGGGAGTCCGTACGGAGTGTTGAGGCTGCCCAGGAAGAAAGCCGTGAAGGCGATCAAGGCGGTCACCGGCCATGATCGCTCGGAAGACATGATCAAGACCGGGAGCGGGGCAACGTACGCGAGCGGCCAGAAGGTGCCCAGACCCGTCGATGCATAAAAGGCAGCGGCGGAGATAGCGGTGGCCAGGATCCCGAGCGACAGTCGCATTCGCCTTCGCATCAGGACACCTCGTCGTTCATTGTTCCCCGGCATTGATACCAGGAAAACGTGGCCGCAGAGAACCAGGGGACTGCCGGTTCTCTCTTGGTTGCGTCAAGCCGCCTAACGCATGAAGTTGAGCTGCGAGCGGATTCCACAGTTGCGAGCGACGCGAGCATCCTCAGACCGCTCGGCAGTTCCAACGAACGTTAGGTAGCGGCCGCGCCGATCTCAACGGCGCGCGAATCTCCAGAGCGCGAGAAAGAGGGCCGGCGGGACGATCAACACGGCGGACACGATCGCCGTCACAGCGAGCCACACCGGGAGCGACGCCCGCGACTCGATGCCAAAGGCGAAGCCCCAGTTGCCGCGCCTGCGCCACGGCCACGAACGCGGCCGCGCCGAGGGCGACGGTGACGAGAAGGGCGGGCCACAGCAGGGCCCAGCGAACGGCCTGCACGGGGAAAGCCGAGCGAGCCAGCTCATTACTCTCCTTGCAGAGAACGGTGTCGCTACCTAACGCCAACTAGCCTGTTCCGTAATAACCAGCTCTCAACGGCGTAGCCGTGAATACCGGCGCTCCCACGCCGCCGAATTCGGCGGGCGACGGCGTGGCCCCGCCACCGTGTCCAAAGTAGCGCGATGCCACGCGATTGCGCAGCAGCAGAGTCCCGTCGAGCAAGTTCGGCGGCGAGGGATGCCGCCTGTTCCAATGGCAGCCGAGCATCGTCATCGACACTCCCACCCGCGTACGCAACCTCTGATCGACTCCCCGCCCACCACGCAGCGTCGATACACGCCAGGTCGCACGCACGCACGTGGGCACGCGCACCGCGCGGCGGCGTAGACCAGAGGCAGGTGCCTATTCCCACACCGCAGCGGCCCGGGCGTGGAGCGAGACGCGGAGTCTCGATCACTGCTCCAGCTCGCAGGTCTCCATCGCCACTGCTCCACGCAGCGCACGTGTCAGAACAGCGTAAAGCCCGCCGCGGTGCCACACGTCCCACTTTGACGCCGACCCGGGGCCGGGATACGATAGCCGCCGGTCCCTCCCGGTCCCTCCCCTCCCGAGGCATCAATGTTCCGAGCCCGACGACTCACCGTCGCTCTTGCGCTCCTCGCACCGATCGCCCTTCACGCGCAGGCGCGACCGGCCGCCGCGCCGATCTCGCCCGAGGTGTACCGCCGTCTTCCCTGGCGCACCATCGGCCCGGAAGGCAACCGCTTCTCGGCCGCCGTGGGCGTGCCGGGCGATCCGCTCACGTACTACGTCGGCGCCGCGTCAGGCGGTATCTGGAAAACCGTCGACGGCGGCACGAACTGGACATCGCTCTTCGACGACCAGCCCGTGCAGTCGATCGGCTCGCTCGCCGTAGCAAAGTCCGACCCTAACGTCGTCTGGGCCGGAACGGGCGAAGGCAAAATCCGCTCGCACATTTCCGTCGGCCAGGGGGTGTACAAGTCGATGGACGCCGGCAAGACGTGGGCGCTCATGGGGCTCGAGAAGACCGGCCGCATCCCGCGCACCGTCATCCACCCGCAGGACCCCAACACCGTCGTCGTCTGCGCGCTCGGCCACGCGTACGGGCCGCAACCCGAACGCGGCGTCTTCCGCACCACGGACGGCGGCACGACGTGGACGAAGGTGCTGTTCGTCGACGAGAACACCGGCTGCTCCGACCTCGCCATGGATCCGAAGAACCCGCGCGTCCTGTTCGCCGGGATGTGGCAGCTCGAGATCAAGACGTGGGGACGCACGAGCGGCGGGCCAGGCGGCGGGCTCTTCGTCTCGCGCGACGGCGGCGCGACGTGGCGGCGCCTAACGGGAAACGGGCTGCCGACAAAGCCGGTCGGCAAGGTTGCCGTCGCCATCGCGCCGTCGAACCCGGATCGGATCTATACGCTCATCGAGACAGGCGATGGCATTCCGTGGAACGGCCAGGCGACGGACGTCGGACAGCTCTGGCGGTCCGACGACGGCGGCGAGAACTGGACGTTGATCAATCGCGACCGCAACGCGATGGGACGCGCGCACTACTACTCGCGCATGGCGGTCGCGCCCGACGACCCCGACGAGACCTACTATCTCACCGCGTCGTTCGCGAAGTCGATCGACGGGGGCGCAACGCTCGTCACGCAGCAGGGCGGACGCGCGCCGGGCGGCGACCACCACGACATCTGGATCGACCCGACGAACGGGCACCGCCAGATCGTCGCCCACGATCAGGGTCTGTCCATCACCCAGAACCGCGGACAGACCTGGTACCGCCAGCGCCTGCTCAATGCGCAGATCTATCACGTGACGGTCGACAACGAGATCCCGTACAACGTGTTAGGCAACAAGCAGGACGAGCCGAGCTATCGCGGGCCGTCGAACTCGCGCGTCGTCGGGGGACGCGGCGCGGGGATCTCGCGCGGCATGTGGCACTCGGTGGGCGGCGGCGAGAGCGGTTGGGCCACGCCTGACCCCACGAACTCGAATCTCATCTGGTCGACGGCGTCCGGCTCCGGCATGGTCGGGGGCATCGTCGTGCGCTTCGAGGAGGATCGCCGGCAGTTCCGCAACGTCGAGGTGTGGCCACAGCAGTCGAACGGACCCGCGGAGGGCGTGAAGTACCGCTTCGTCTGGGACGCGCCGCTGCACATCTCTCCGCACGACCACAACACGCTCTATGTTGGCAGCCAGCACGTGCACCGCACGCAGGATGGCGGCCAGTCGTGGCAGGTGATCTCCCCGGACCTCACGCTCAACGACAAGAGCCGGCAGCAGAGCTCGGGCGGTCTGACGGGTGACAACATCGGCGTCGAGTACGCGGGCGTCGTGTACGGGATCGCCGAGTCGCCGGTCGAGAAGGGGTTGATCTGGGCGGGCACGAACGACGGGCTCGTCCAGCTCACGCGCGACGCAGGCAAGACATGGACGAACGTGACGAAGAACATTCCGAGCCTGCCGGTCTGGGGCGCGGTGCGCAGCATCGCCCCGTCGCGTTATGCGGCCGGCACGGCGTACATCACGGTCGACTTCCACCAGGTCAATAATCGCGACCCCTTCATCTACAAGACGTCGGACTACGGCCGCACGTGGAAGGGCATCACGAACGGCATTCCGAAGAGCATGCTGAGCTACGCGAAGGTCATCTACGAGGACCCGAAGCGGCGGGGCATGCTCTACGTCGGCACCGAGAACGCGATCTACGTCTCGTTCGACGATGGCGAGCTGTGGCAGCCGCTGCAGAACGACCTGCCGCACGCGCCGGTGTCAGGCATCGTCGTGCAGGAACATTTCGACGATCTCGTGATCTCGACCTACGGTCGCGGATTCTGGATCATGGACGACATTGGCGCGCTGCGCGAGCTGACGCCTAACGTTCTGTCGAAGGAGGCACACCTCTTCACGGTGCGGCCGGCGTACCGCTTCCGCCCGATCACGGCCCCGTCCACCACGTACGACGATCCCACGACCGGCCAGAACCCGGAATACGGTGCGTCGATCAACTACTATCTGAAGGCTGCCGCCACGGCCGCGCCGAAGGTCACGATCCTGGACGACAAGGGCGCGGTCGTCCGCACGTTGAACGGGTCACAGAGCGCGGGGATCAACCGCCTTCACTGGGATCTCCGCTACGAGCCGTCGGCCGAGGTGCGGCTGCGAACATCGCCGCTGTACGCGCCGCACATCGTGCCGGGTCCGAACGGACGAACGGCGCCGGGCACGAGCACGCTGGCCATCCTCGCGCCGCCGGGTACGTACACGGTGAAGCTCACTGTCGGCGGCACCGACTATACCCAGCCACTCGTCGTCAGAAAGGATCCGAACACCGGTGGCACCGAGGGCGACATCGCGGCGCAGACGGCGGCGCTGATGGCCGTCCGCAACGACCTCAATCAGGCGGCGGACGCCGTCCACCGCATCGAGTCCGCGCGCGTCCAGATCGACGCGATTGCGCGCACGGTGGACGATTCGACCGTTCGGCGCGCGGCGGGCACACTCACGCAACAGCTCATGGACCTCGAGACGAACCTCGTGGATCTCCGCCTGACGGGCGGCGGTCAGGACGGCGTCCGCTTCGCCGCGAAGCTGATCTCGAAGCTGGGTTACCTCGCGAACGGAATGTCAGCGAGCGACCACAAGCCGACGGACCAGCACGCGGAGGTCCGGCAGCTTCTGAACACGGAGCTGCGGACGCACCTGACGACGCTCGACGGTCTGATCGCGAAGGAGCTCGCGGCGTTCAACGAGCTCCTGCGACAGCGGAACGTGCCTAACGTGGTGGTGCGACCGAGGCCGATCAGCTGAATATGGCATCGACCAGCCGTCATTCCGAGCGAAGCGCCCGCGAAGCGAGCGCGCAGGCGAGGAATTGCCGTCGTCCCGACCGGGGGCCTGTCCCTCTACCGGGACGAGTGCGATTCCTCGCCTCCGCACCTGCGGTGCTCCGCTCGGAATGACGGCAGTGCGTCGGTTCGCCGATTCCCGATTCCCGATTCCCGACCCTCAGGGAACCACCCGCTGCGCCCCCGCCGGCGGCAACACCTGCAACTCGATCCCCGACGCCTGCTGCCCGGACCGATACACCCGCTGCGTCGCCTTTTTGAAGTCCGTCGGTTTCGCATGATAGATATCCACGAACGTCTGTGGATTCCGATCCACCAACGGGAACCAGCTGCTCTGCACCTGGATCATGATCCGGTGCCCCTTCTTGAACGTGTGCAGCACGTCATCCATCCCGAACGTGACTCGCGTCGTCTTCCCCGGCACCAACGGCTCCGGACGCGCATAGCTGTTCCTGAACTTCGCTCGCATCACATCACCACGCACGAGCTCCTGGAACCCGCCCTCCGCCTCTCCTGCCGGTGCACCCCCGGCGCTGTCGGGATGCACATCGATCACCTTCACAATCCAATCGCCATCCGTCCCGGTCGTGGACACGAACAGGTTCGGCTTGATGGATCCGGCAATCGTCAGGTCCTCCGCCAGCGGCTCGCTCTGATACACGAGCACGTCGGGCCGTTTGGCCCCGAACCGCTGGTCCAACGCCATGTAGTCGGGCTTCATGCCCGTGTTCTTCTCTCGAAGAAACGGCACCGGGTTCGCTGGGTCACTCACGTACTCCTCATACCCGGCCCCACCCTCACCGGCTGACGGCCGCGCGAACGACAGCTTGCCACCGCCGTGCAAATACAGCGTTCGCCCCGCGGTGGTCTTCGGCGGCCACGCATCGAACGTCCGCCACCGATTGGTTCCCGTCTCGAAGATCGTCGCCTCCGCCAGCGCCGGCTCACCCGTGCCTGCGCCCTGCAAATAGTGTTCGAAGAACGGATACTCGATGCTGTCACGGAAGAACTGGCTAGTCATCGACCCGAATCGCAGGTCGCCGAGTGCGTCGCCTTGGCCGCGGCTCCACTGTCCGTGCGACCACGGCCCCAGCACGATGCGGCTCGACGTCTTCGGGCTCTGCTTTTCGATGCTCTCGTGCACGATGAGAGCCCCGCGGAGGTTGTTCGCGTCGTACCATCCACTCACGGCGAGAACGGCCGGCTTCACGTCGCGCAGGTGTGGACCGACACGGCGCGCCGCCCAGAATGCGTCGTCGGTGCCGTGCGTCATCATGTCGTTCCAGAACGGCGCCGCACCCTTGATGTACTGACGGTCCGCGTTCGCGAGCGACCCCATGTTCATGAAGAACGCGTAGCCGTCGTCGGTGCCGAAATCGAATCGTGGCCCACGATCCGTCGTCGGCTTCGGTCGCGCGCGACCGCTCGACGTGAAGAAGTCGAACGCGCTCGCCAGCAGGAAGGCACCGTGATGGTGGACGTCATCGCCGAGGAACCAGTCGGCCTGCGGCGCTTGCGGCGAGACGGCTTTGAGGGCGGGATGCGAGCTCACCAGCGACGCCGCGGCGAAAAAGCCCCCGTACGAGATGCCCCAGATGCCCACTCGGCCATTGTTGTGCGGGACGTGGGTCAGCAGCCAGTCGATGGTGTCGTAGGCGTCCGTGCTCTCGTCCGTTTTGGCGGCGCCGGCCATCCCCTTCCACGGCGTCATGTGCTTGAACTCGCCTTCGGACATGAAGCGCCCGCGTACATCCTGATAGACGAAGATGAAGCCTTCGTCGGCAAAGCGCTGTGAGGGACCCACCCTGCCGGGATACGCATTCGGTCCGTACGGACCGACGCTGTAGGGCGTGCGCGTCATCATGATCGGATAGCGCCGGCTCGTATCGCGCGGCGCATACACCACGGTGAAGAGATGCGTGCCGTCACGCATGGGCACGCGGACCTCGGTCTTCGCGTACCGAGCGTCGACCTGCGCCCCGCCGCTGGCCGCAGCCGCGACCGAGAGTAGAACCAGCAATGCGACCGAGCGAATGGCTCTCATGAGATCCACTGGATGAGTTGGGTCATGTCGCCGCTATCGATAGCGGCGCCGGCAAACGTACCGAACCAAACCGGGTACGACCACGTACCCTTGCATGCCTCAGTTTGGTGTACCATAGTGGTATCCACCGCGACCCCATTCGTCCAGCCCTCCCGGCCCCGCAGTAGCAGGTCCCCCTTGGTATCACAGGTTAGGCTATGCTCAGAATTCCCTCCGCGCGCACGGCGGCCGTCGCCCGTGCATTCCTCGCGCTCAGCACGCTCGGCGCCCCCGCCCTGGCCCAGCGCGACGGTGGACAGCCCGATTCCCTGTACACGCGGGAGCATTACAGCAAGGCCGAGTACATGGTGCCGATGCGCGATGGGGTGAAGCTGTACACCATCGTCTACACGCCGAAGGACACGTCGGTGGCGGTGCCCATCATGCTCCTCCGCACGCCGTACAGCATTCCGCCCTACGGGCTCACCGACTACAAGCGCGTGCTCGGCCCGTCGCCGGAGTTCGACCGCGACGGATACATCTTCGCGTTTCAGGACGCCCGCGGGAAATTCCGCTCCGAGGGGACGTTCCGGGTGATGAATCCCTACAAGCCCGAGAAGCGCAGCGCGAAGGACGTCGACGAGAGCAGCGACAACTACGACACCATCGAGTGGCTGCTCAAGAACGTTCCGCACAACAACGGACGCGTCGGGCAATGGGGGATCTCGTACCCGGGATGGCAGACCGTCATGGGCATGATCGCCGCCCACCCCGCGCTCAAGGCGTCATCACCGCAGTCGTCACCGTCGGACATGTTCGTCGGCGACGACTTCCACCACAACGGCGCCTTCCGCTTCCAGTACACGTTCAACTGGCTGTCCGGCAATGCGCGGCCACGTGGGGCGACCCCGACCACCGAACGCCCCCGCGGGTTCGACTACGGGACCAACAGCGGCTACGACTTCTTTCTCAACACCGGCACGGTGGCACGCATCAACGAGCTGTACTTCCACGATCAGGTGCCGACGTGGAACGACTTCCTGAATCACCCGAACTACGACGCGTACTGGCAGGACCAGAACGTCCTCAAGGACCTCAAGGGAATCACCCCCGCGGTGCTCAACGTCACCGGGTGGTTCGACCAGGAGGACTTCTACGGTCCGATGAGCATCTACTACACGATGGAGAAGGACAGCCCACGCACACAGAGCACCCTGGTCGTCGGACCGTGGAACCATGGCGGCTGGGCGAGCGGCGGCGACTCCCTGGGCCCCGTGAAGTTCGGCTCGTCCACTGGCGATTACTTCCGCAAGGAGATCCAGTTCCCGTTCTTCCAGCACTATCTCAAGGACAAGCCCGGCAAGCCGTTGCCCGAGGCAGTCGTGTTCGAGAGCGGCACGAACGTGTGGAAGACGTACGACAGCTGGCCGCCGAAGCAAGCCAGCGCGCGCAGTCTCTACCTGCACGCTGGCGGAAAGCTCGCCTGGTCTCCGCCGCGCGACACGGGCTCCGTGTTCGACGCCTACGTGGACGATCCGGCGCATCCCGTCCCGTACACCACCGAGAAGCGTCCGACGCAGGGCTTCCTGTGGATGGTCGAGGACCAGTGGTTCGCGTCGACGCGACCGGACGTGCTCACGTATCAGACCGAGCCGCTCACCGAGAACGTGACGATCGCGGGGCCGATCCTCGCGAAGATGCGCGTCGCGACGTCGGGCACGGACTCGGACTTCATCGTCAAGATCATCGACGTCTACCCCGACGCGCTGCCTAACGATACCACCACCGCCGGCCGGGCGGGCGCCGTTCCCCCCGCGGCGCGCGACCAGCGCATGCGCAACTACCAGATGCTCGTTGGGGCCGAGGTGATCCGGGGCAAGTACCGCCGGAGCCTAACGAAGCCGGAGCCGATGGTGCCCAATCAGGTGACGCCGCTCGAGTGGGACCTCCGCGACAAGAACCACACCTTCCAGAAAGGGCACCGCATCATGGTGCAGGTCCAGAGCAGCTGGTTCCCGCTCATCGACCGCAACCCGCACCAGTTCATGGACATCTACAAGGCGAAGCCGAGCGACTTCCGCAAGGCGACGCAGCGCGTGTACCGCTCGGCGTCGGAGGCGTCACACCTCGAGCTGAAGGTGATGCCGCAGCCGCCACTCCCGTGAGCTCGACTCCCGCTCTCCTCCTTTCCCTGCTCTCGATGAGGCTTCAGACATGATCGTGGAGGCTAGGCACATGATCGCGACCCGGTTGCTCAGTTCGAAGATCTGCGCGTGGGCCGCCCCAGCCGCCGCCCTGCTGTGGCTCGTCACGGTGCCATCGCTGCTGCGTGCGCAGGATGGCACCGTTGCCGGCACCGTCGTCGCGCAAGGCAACCAGCGTGCCCTCGCCGGCGTGGAAGTCGGCGTCGCCGGTACGCCCGGTAAGGGTGCAGTCACCGACGCGTCGGGCAGATTCAGAGTGACGGGCCTGACGGGACCGACCGTCGTGCTCAACGTTCGGGTCCTCGGCTTCCGTCCGCTGACGGACACAGTGCAGGTCGGCACGACCAACCTGCGCATCGAGATGTCGGAGCGCGTCGTCGAGCTGAACTCGGTGGTGGTCACCGGTACCGCGGGTGGCGCACAGGTTCGTGAGCTCGGGACGTCGGTCTCCGTCGTCAACGCCGCCGACATCCAGGCACAGACCGCGGTCCCGACCGTGCAGGGCCTGATCACGGGGCGAGCGCCGGGGGTGGACGTCATCTCGGCGACGGGGCAAGTGGGCGCGGGCTCCCAGATCCGCGTGCGCGGCGTGGGTTCGTTCTCGCTCTCGGGCACGCCGCTCGTCTACATCGACGGCGTGCGCACCAACAACGGCCAGACGGGCATCGTGTCGCGCTTCAATGACATCGCGCCCGAGGAGATCGCGAGCATCGAGGTGTTGAAGGGACCGGCGGCGGCAACGCTGTACGGCACCGAAGCCGCGCGTGGCGTGATCAACATCATCACCAAGCGCGGGACGCCGGGATCATCGGCCTTCAACTTCAGCGCCCAGACGGGCAGCATGTGGTTCGACGACGCTGAAAACCGCATGCGCACGAACTACTGGCTCAATCCGGTCACGAACGAGGTCTGGTCGGCCAACATGGTGAAGAGCGAGAAGGAACGGGGCACGCCGCTCTTCCGCACCGGCGACACGTACAACTTCACCGCCAACGCCAGCGGCGGCGCGGGGATCTACCGCCACTTCATTGGGGGCGAGTTCAGCCAGGCCGAGGGCATCGTCACGTCGAACGAGCGCACGCAGAAGAACGGGCGGGCCAATCTCTCGGTCGTGCCGAGCAGCAAGCTCAGCATCGAGACGAGCGCCGGATACCTCAACAGCAAGACGACCACGGCGGGCGAGGGCGGCTCCGCAGGAGCGATCTGGGGTCAGTTCGCGTTGCCGCAGCGTACGGTGGCCGCGTGTCCGTACCTGTTCACGACCGTGCCGCGCGGTTGCGGATGGGCGCGCGGCAGCATCGTCTCGCCGCCGGAGGTCTACGCGCAGACGTCCAACTGGCAGGACGTGCGGCGCTTCACCGGCAGCGCGTCGCTCAAGTACGATCCGGTCCCCTGGCTATCGAATCGATTCCTGATCGGGACCGACTACACGATGGAGGACCTCAACTCGCTGCTGCCCTTCCAGACGGACTCGGTCATCGTCTTCTTCCTGGGCTCGCGGTTCGACGGACAGCGTTCGGAGACGACGCAGCAGACGACGTACAACACGTACGACTACGCCGCGACGGCGAAGTACGGGGTGTGGGGCGACGTTCAGGCGAAGTCCACGTTGGGTGTTCAGTACTACACGAACAAGCAGACCACGCTCACCGCGAGCGGCCAGCACTTCCCCACGCCGGGCGTCACGACGATCTCGGCCACGGGATTGAAGGGCGCGCCGACGTCGAACCTCATCGCGAACAACACGTTAGGCAGCTATCTCCAGCAGGAGTTCGCGTGGAGCAACCGGCTCTTCGTCACCGGCGCGGTGCGCGTGGATAACAACAGCGCGTTCGGCAGCGAGGCGGACTTCACGACCTACCCAAAGATCAGCGCTTCGTGGGTGGCGAGCGACGAGCCGTCGGTGAAGTCGCACCTCCCGGACTTCATCTCGGATCTGCGCTTGCGCGGCGCCTACGGCGGCTCGGGCCAGCAGCCGCTCACCAACTCGGCGCTTCGTACGCTCGCTCCCGTCGCTGGTCCGAACGGGCAGACCACGCTGACGAACAGCACCATCGGCAATCCGGACCTGAAGCCGGAGCGTGTGCTCGGTGCGGAGCTCGGTCTCGAGGCCGGGATGTTCGGCGACCGCGTCGGCATCGACCTCACGCTCTACCGCGACGTCTCGCACGACGCGATCCTCGCGAGCACGGTTGCCCCCTCGACCGCGTTCGGCGCAAGCACGCAGTTCGTCAACGCGGGGCAGATCAACAAGAAAGGCTACGAGCTGGCACTCAAGGGTCAGGTCTTGAACGAGCGCCGGTACGGCTGGGACATGCAGTTCAACCTCGCCGGCACCAAGGCGGAGATCATCAAGCTGGGCTCCGGCGCGGACACGTCGATCAACGTCACCGGCGGCAACACGTCGGTGGGGACGGTCGGCGTCGTGTTCCACCGCGTGGGGTACTCACCGTTCGACATCTTCACGTATCGCGTGCGGAGCGCGCGGTATGACCCAACCACGAAGAAGGCCACCGACCTGATGTGCGACGACGGCAAGGGCGGAACGATCGCGTGCTTCGTCCCCGGGTCGTCATCGCTGCAGGCACCGCTGGTGAACGTCGGCCACTCGCTGCCGACGACGACCGGATCGTGGATCAATACGTTCCGCTTCAGCAGCTTCCGCCTGTACGCGATGATCGATTTCCAGCGCGGCTTCAGGAAGACCGACACGAACTACGAGCAGATGTGCCAGGTGTTCGGCGCGTGCCTCGAGAACATCCATCCCGAGCAGTACGATCCGGTTCAGGTCGCGCATGCGCAGAATGGCGGCGGCCAGCTCCAGGACTTCTACATCCGATCGGGGAACTTCGCGAAGCTCCGTGAACTGTCGCTCTCGTACGATGCGCCGGTGCGCACCGCGCGCTACGTCGGCGCGAGGTCGGTGTCGATCACGCTCACCGGTCGGAATATGCACATGTGGACGAAGTACACCGGGCTCGATCCGGAGAACAGCGTGAATGCCGACGGCGGCATGAGTCGCAACCTCGCCACCGATCAGACCGAGTATCCGCAGCTTGCCACCGTTCTCCTCGGCGTTCGGCTCGGGTACTGATGCACTCACTCGGGACTCTACGATGCAGGGAGCGCGCGTCGCGACCTCTGCCTAACCCTGGTCTTCTGACTTCCATGCGATATACAAGCACCCGAGACGAGACATTCATCTGGTATCGTCGCACGCGGGCCGTGAGACGAACGCTGATCGCCACGCTGGCGGCGGGCCTGTTCACGACCGCGTGCAACACGTCGGACATGCTCGACGTGCAGGCGCCGAACTCCGTGCCGGTGGACATCTACGCGGATCCCGCGTTCGCCACGCTGATGGTCAACAGCGTGATCGGCGATTTCGAGTGTGCGTTCGGCTCGTTCGTCGTGGCCGAAGGATTGTTGACCGACGAGCTGCACGACTCCGCGCTGAACAACGGCAACTGGAACATGGACCGGCGCGACAATGCGTTCACGTCCGGCTTCTACGGTACCAACTCGTGCACGACCGTTACTGGCGTCTACACGCCGCTCTCGACGGCGCGTGGCGAAGCTGATGCGGCGATCGAGCGCCTGAGTGGATGGACCGTTGCGCAGGTACCGAACATCAAGACGCTCGAAGCCCAGGCGAATCTCTACTCGGGGTTCAGCTACGCCGCGCTCGGCATGGCGATGTGCCAGGCCGCGTTCGACAAGGGCCCGCTGGTCAATCAACTGGGCATCTTCGCACTGGCGGAGCAGCGGTTCACGGCGGCGATCGCGGCAGCGCAGGCGGCATCGCTGACGAACGTATTGAACGCCGCCTATGCGGGCCGAGCGCGGGTGAGATTGTACCAGCATAACACGGCGGGTGCGATTGCCGACGCGCAGCTCGTGCCGGCGGGCTTCGTGTTCAACGCCGCCATGGACGCGACGAACGCGCGACGCTTCAACCATATCTACTCGGCGATCTCGACGTCGGGCGCGCTCACCGTCGAGACCACAGCGCGCGCCCTGACGACGGAGACCGGCCAGGTCGACCCGCGCTCGGCGACGATCAGGCTGAACACGGCGCCGGCGGACGGGCTCAACCAGATCTGGATCCCGACGAAGTACAACGCCGCGACGCTGACCGCCGGCCAGTCGATCCCGCAGCCGATCACGCGTTATGCGGAAGCCCAGTTGATCCTTGCGGAAGCGCAGGGTGGGACGAGCGCCGCGAACATCATCAACACGATGCGAGCGGCAGTGAGCCTGACTCCGTACACCGGGCCGACGGATGCCGCGTCGATCAAGGCGCTCATCGCGAGCGAGCGGCAGCGCGTGCTGTTCCTGGAAGGCGTCCGCGCGTTCGACATCGAGCGGTTGAATCTCCCGCTGGTGCCTGCGGTCGGGTCGGCTTATCTGCAGGGTGGGGTGTACGGAGGGACGGTATGCTTTCCGGTGCCGGATATCGAGAAGAACAACAATTCCAACGTTGTGGCGGCGGAGATCATTACCGGCGTGCGGGGGGAATTCACGCCGCCGTAAACGGAACGGGCCTAACGTCGAATAGCCTGCGCGTTTTCGCTGCTGGTGGGGTCAGAGTCCAAGGGCACCAATTCGTTGCATGCAACGAATTGGTGCCCTTGGACTCTGACCCCACCAGCAGCGAAGGGATGCTATCTTGGGGATTCTCGTGCCCGAATCGCCCGCAATGACCCGCCTCGTCTCCAGGGAGAACTGGCTTCTCCTCCTGCTCGTGTTCCTCCCCATCGCTCTCCTGCTGGACTATGTGTTCCATGCAGCGGCGCTCTGGGTCTTCCTCGCGTCCGCGGCGGCAATCATCCCGCTCGCCGCCCTGATGGGTCGAGCCACCGAGCAGCTCGCCGAGCGACTCGGCGAAGGAGTCGGGGGGCTGCTCAACGCGACGTTCGGCAACGCCGCAGAGCTCATCATCGCCATCGTCGCCCTGCGGGCCGGGCTGTTCGACCTGGTGAAGGCATCCATCACGGGTTCGATCATCGGCAACCTGCTGCTCGTATTCGGCGCCAGCGCGTTGTGGGGTGGCGTGAAGTTCCAGCGACAGCAGTTCAATCGCACGGCGGCCGGGCTGAGCACGACACTGCTCGTGCTGAGCGCCGTCTCCCTGTTCATTCCCGCGATCTTCCACCTCATCGTGCCGCCCACGTCGGGGTTGGCCGAGCGGACGCTGAGTGTCGAGATCTCGGTGGTCCTGATCGTCACGTACGTGCTCAGTCTCTTCTTCTCGCTGCGCACGCATCGGCATCTCTACGTGGGCCACCCGTCGTCGGAGGACGACCCCAAGCACGCGCCGACCGGCTCCGTGGGGAGAGCGGTGGGGCTCCTGCTCGCGGCGACGATCGCGGTGGCGGTGATGAGCGAGATGCTCGTCGGCGCCGTGGAGGAGACCGCCGCCGTGTTCGGCATGAACGAGGTGTTCGTCGGCGTGATCCTCGTCGCGTTCATCGGCAACGCCGCCGAGCATTCGTCGGCGATCATGATGGCGGGCAAGAACAAGATGGACACCGCGATCACGATCGCCGTCGGATCGTCGATCCAGGTCGCGCTGTTCGTCGCGCCGGTGCTCGTATTCCTCAGCTACTTCGTCGCACCCCAGCCGATGGACCTGCGCTTCACGACGCTGGAGGTCGTGGCGGTGGGCATCTCGGTCTGGATCATGTCGACGATCGCACAGGACGGTGAGTCGCACTGGATGGAGGGCGTGCAGCTGCTCGCCGTGTACATCATTCTCGGGCTCGCGTTCTTCTGGCTTCCCATGCCCGCCTGATCGAAGAGGACTGCGTTCGCCATGCGCATTGCCGACATGAACTGGATGCAGGTCGCGGCGTACCTCCAGGCCGACGACCGGGCCGTGCTGCCGCTCGGCAGCACCGAGCAGCACAGCTATCTTCGCCTCACGGTCGACTGCATCCTCCCGGAACGTGTCGCCGTGGATGCTGCCGAGCCGCTCGGCGTTCCCGTCTTTCCGGTCGTCCCGTATGGCGTGACGCCGTACTTCCGCGAGTACCCCGGATCGATCTCGCTGCGCGTCGAGACGCACCTGCGTGTCGTGCGCGATATCCTCGACGGCATGGCGCACAGCGGCTTCCGCCGCATCCTGATCGTGAACGGGCACGGCGGCAATGGCGCCGTGCAGCAGTTCGCGCAGGAGTGGGCCGCCGATCACGCGGGGTGCCGCGTCATCTTCCATAACTGGTGGAACGCACCGAAGACGTGGGCGAAGGTGCAGAGCATCGACCCGGTCGCGTCGCATGGCTCGTGGATGGAGAACTTCCCCTGGACTCGGCTGCCTGGCGTCGATATGCCGGCGTCGCAACGGCCGATGGTCGATCTTGCGAAGGTCCGCGTGCTCGATCCGGTGATGCTGCGCGAGTATCTGGGCGACGGAAACTACGGCGGCATGTACCAGCGGCCCGATGAGGAGATGCTCGCGCTCTGGCAGGTCGCCGTCGAGGAGACGCGCGCGCTGCTCGCCGGGCCGTGGCACGAGGGTCCATGAGGTTTCTCGTCTGGGGCGCTGGTGCGATCGGCGGCACGATGGGCGCATATCTCGCGCGCGCCGGGCACGAGGTGACGCTGGTCGATGTCGTCGACGAGCACGTCGCCGCGATCGAGCGCTCGGGCCTCCGTATCACGGGACCGATCGCCGACTTCACCACACGCATGCCGGCGGTCACGTCTGACGTGCTGGTCGGCCGGTGGGACACGGTCCTACTCGCGACGAAGGCGCACCACACAGAGGCGGCCACCACCGCGCTGCTCCCACATCTGACCGAGAACGGCTGCGTCGTCTCGGCGCAGAACGGACTCAACGAGCTGGCGATCGCGCGGATCGTCGGCGCCGAGCGAACCGTTGGCGCGTTCGTCAACTTCGGAGCGGACTACCTCGAGCCCGGTGTCATTCACTATGGCGGACGTGGCGCCGTTGTCGTCGGCGAGATCGACGGGTCGCTCTCGCCGCGCGCAACGACCGTTCGCGATGCGTGGCTCGATTTCGACGACCGGGCGATCGCCACGCCGAACATCTGGGGGTACCTGTGGGGCAAGGAAGCGTACGGTGCGATGCTGTTCGCGACCGCGCTCACGAACGAGTCGATCGCGGACGCGCTGGCGAACCCCACGCACCACGACCTCTACATCGCGCTCGCGCGTGAGAGCCTCGCCGTTGCGAGCGCGCGCGGCGTCACACCCGAAG
>Ga0105249_10001664_pt1 | contig 19490 bp, 10 predicted proteins | sample KBSS44metaG_FD_81522 | JGI IMG/M metagenome (GOLD analysis project Ga0105249, IMG submission 81522) | Switchgrass rhizosphere microbial communities from Kellogg Biological Station, Michigan, USA - KBS S4-4 metaG | ecosystem: Host-associated > Plants > Roots > Rhizosphere > Soil | place...
GATATTGAGTGTGGCACTTCAGTTTATTATACATTATACAATGGTGTCAAAAGTGGATTGATAAAAGAAGAACAGCTCGATGTTTCATTGAGAAGATTATTTATGATTCGTTATCGTCTTGGTATGTTTGATCCTCCATCAATGGTGAAGTATGCACAAACACCGGCATCAGCTTTAGAAGCACCGGAGCATAAAGCTCTTGCGTTAAAAATGGGACAACAAAGTATTGTGCTGTTGAAAAATGAAAACAATCTATTGCCATTAAAGAAAACTATTAAGAAGATCGCTATACTTGGTCCGAATGCAGATAATCATATTTCAGTTTTGGGAAATTACAATGGCATTCCTTCAAGAGTTGTATCGCTGCTTGATGGTCTGAGAGAAAAATTGGGAGGCAGTGTTGAAATAATTTATGAACCAGCGATCAATTTCATTAATGATACAATGCTTGCTTATGTTGATATAAGCAGCTATTATAGATGGGATAGCGACCAGGGCTTCAAGGCTGAATATTTCAACAATAGAGAATTAAAAGGCGAACCTATCACAAGAAGAGTAAATAAAATTGATTATTCCTGGCAGGAAGGCCAGGTTGTGACAGGAGATATCCGGGCTAATAACTTTTCTGCGAGATATTCAACCGACTACGTCCCCACCGCTGATGGCGAAATCACTTTCGAAGTGGAAGCTGATGATGGCTATCGTCTTTTCATAAACGGAACACAAGTGATCAACGCATGGCAGCGTAACCGATGGGGCGCAAGAACGTATAAGCTGATAACCCAAAAGTATTCAACTTATAAAATTGTTCTTGAATACTGGCAGGGCGAAGGCAAAGCAAATGTTGCTCTTCGTGCTGGTAATTTTAAGAGAACGGATTTTGCTGCGATTGCAAACAAAGTAAAAGATGCTGATGTAATCATTTATGCCGGAGGTATCTCACCACAATTGGAAGGTGAAGAAATGCCGGTGAATGCTCCCGGGTTTAATGGAGGTGACAGGACTTCAATATTATTACCGGCTGTACAAACAGAGTTGATGAAAACATTGAAGTCAACCGGCAAGTCTGTTGTGTTTGTAATGATGACAGGCAGTGCTATTGCTATTCCATGGGAAAATGAAAATATTCCAGCAATCGTCAATGCATGGTATGGGGGTCAAAGTGCTGGGACTGCAATTGCGGATGTTTTGTTTGGTGATTATAATCCAGCTGGAAGATTACCGGTTACTTTTTATAAGAGTGACAACGATCTGCCCGGCTTTAGCGACTACTCGATGAATAACAGGACATATCGTTATTTCAAGGGCGAAGCATTATATCCTTTCGGTTATGGGTTGAGTTATACTACTTTTAAATATGATATGCTTAACGTGCCAGCAACTGTTGCATCTGGCAAAAATGTGACGGTAAGTGCGAAAGTAACCAATACAGGGAAATTGAATGGCGAAGAAGTAGTACAATTATATATATCACACCAGGGAATTCAAGGCAAGGCACCATTCAAAGCTTTAAAGGGTTTCCAACGGATTTCTTTGAAAGCAGGTGAAAGTAAAACTGTACCTTTTACGCTTACACCAGAACAATTATCATTAGTAAGTGAAGATGGGAAAATGCTGGAGCCTAAAGATAAAGTTGTAATCAGTATTGGCGGAGGTCAACCGGATGTAAAAAACAAAACAACAAGTAACGTTATAAAAGGAAATTTCATCATTAACTAAACTAACTGTATGGTAAAGCAATTCAAAAGAATATTCCTGCTTATGGGTGTTGCATCAGCATTGAACAGCTATTCACAAAATGAAATTTTATTAAATGCTGATAAAGGAAATGAGATCATCAACAAAAATATCTATGGTCATTTTGCTGAGCACCTGGGTCATTGCATTTATGGTGGCTTTTATGTCGGTGATACTAACAAAACAATTCCCCATAAAGATGGTGTAAGGTTAGACGTAATTGAGGCATTGAAAAAATTGAAAGTACCTGTGCTGCGCTGGCCGGGAGGATGTTTTGCCGATACTTATCATTGGAAAGATGGAGTGGGCGCAAAAAAAGAAAGACCATCAATGCTGAATGTCTGGTGGGGAAACGTAAAAGAGGATAATAGCTTCGGCACAAATGAGTTTTTAAATATGTGTGAGTTGCTGGGTGCTGAACCATATTTAAGTGGGAATGTTGGAAGTGGTACACCACAAGAACTTTCTGATTGGGTTAAATACGCAACTCATCCAAATGGAAGCAGCCCGATGACTGATTTCAGGCAAAAGAATGGAAGACCGAATCCATGGCATGTAAAATACTGGGGATTGGGTAATGAAGCATGGGGTTGTGGCGGAAATATGAAAGTGGAATACTATGCAAATGTATACCGCCAGTATGCTACATTCATGACGAACTGGAACAACAGCGATAGAATATATCGTATTGCGTCCGGCGCATCCGATGCCGATTATCATTGGACGGAAGTATTGATGAAAGAACTACCGGCAAATATGTTTGATGCATTGGGCTTGCATCATTACTCAGTTATTAACTGGAGCAAAAAAGGTTCATCAACAGATTTTTCGGAAAGAGAATATTTCACAACAATGCAAAGAGCCTTGTTGATGGAGGAGTTGATAACAAAGCATAGTGAGATCATGGACAAATATGATCCGCAAAAGAAAAAAGCATTGGCAGTTGATGAATGGGGTGGTTGGTATGATGTTGTTCAGGGAACGAATGGTGCATTTTTATTTCAGCAGAATACGATGAGGGACGCAATGATAGCTGGTGCTACGCTGAATATTTTCAACAATCATTGCGACCGGGTGAAGATGGCCAACCTTGCACAGATCATTAACGTCTTGCAGGCAGTTATATTGACCAAAGAAGAAAAAATGGTCCTCACTCCTACTTATCACGTAATGGAAATGTATAATGTTCACCAGGATGCAACACTGCTACCAGTGAGTGTAACCAGTAACAAATATATTCTTGATAAAGACACATTAAATGCGATCTCTGTTTCAGCATCAAAGGATAAAAATGGAGTAACCCATGTATCGCTGGTTAATATTGATGCAGCAAAAGCACAAACAGTTTCTATAAATATAAATGGTGCAAATTATAGATCAGTAACGGGAAGAATTTTAACATCGGACAAATTACAGAACTATAACAGTTTTGAAAATCCGAGTAAAATTGTTCCCGCTGCTTTTAATGGGGCACAATTGAATGGCTCAAAATTAAGCTTAATCATTCCGCCATTTAGCGTGGTGGTCTTAGAATTAAAATGAATAAACATTTTAAATACTTGCTAAGATGAAAAAAATATTCTTCCTTGTTTGTATAACCAACCCCGTTGCATTATTAGCACAAAAAAATGACTCATTGCGATCCAATGTCTATTCCTGGAACAAATTGGAGCCAATTAAAGAAGATACAAGAGTGAGAAGGCAAGTACTGGAAGGGAAAACATTTGCACTTAGCTATTTTGAAATTCACGCATCAACTCTGGAACCAGGTCAGGCCCCTCACCCACCACATGTGCATGATGACATGGAAGAATTGATGATCATAAAAGAAGGCCACGTAAAGATCACTATCGCAGGGCAAAGTAAAATACTAGGCCCAGGTAGTATAGCATTCGCTATACCTGGTGATGAACACGGAATTGAAAATGCCGGCACCACAAAAGCTACTTATTATATTTTAAAATTCAAAGGCAAGTTGCCAATGGATCTTGAAAGAGCAAAACAAGCAGGAGGTTCATTCATGCTTGACTGGAATGATTTGAAAACATCTAACACCGGTAAAGGTTATCGCAGAGATTTTTTTAACAGAGCCACGTCACAACTGACCCAATTTGAAATGCATACAACAGCATTGAATAAAGATTCTGTCAGTCATGCGCCCCATACACATGTTCAGGAAGAAATTATTTTGTTATTGCGTGGTAATGTAACAATGAATATCGACGGTAAATTGATCCCAGCATCATCAGGCGATGTAGTATTTCTTTCTTCAGGTATATCACATGCATTGCTGAATACAGGAAAGGAACAATGTGAATACTTTGCTTTTCAATGGAGAAATTAATTGACCTAAAGAATTAAAAACTGCGAAATGAAAAAAATAACACCACTACTCTGCGGTTTGATCACAACAGTACTTTCATCTTACTCGCAGCAAAAGACAGGGATGTTTGATGGAAATGAATATGTAGGTAATCCTGTAAAAAAAGGAATGGCTGCTTATAATTCTGAAACACAGGAATACACTATGAGTTGTGGGGGTAAAAACATGTGGGCAAATGATGACCAGTTTCGATTTCTATGGAAAAAGATCAAGGGTGATTTTATGATTAGCGCTACCGTTCGCTTTATTGGAAAAGGAACGGATCCTCATCGCAAGATCGGTGTCATTGCAAGAAATGAATTGACAGCTAATTCACCTTATGCAGATGCATGTGTACACGGAGATGGCTTAACATCGTTACAGTCCCGGCATGCAGATACCGCACAAACGACACAAGTCATATTAGCCTCCAACGCGGCAGTTAACATCGAACTGCAACGAATCGGAAATACTTTTACTTTTTCGGCAGCTACTCCCGGAGAAAATTATAAAACCGCTATAAAAGAACTTGTGCTGAATGAAGAAGTATATGCCGGCCTTTTCATTTGTTCACATAATGAAAATGTAGTGGAACAGGCAGTGTTCAGTAATGTCCGCATCATCATTCCTGCTGCAAAAGATTTCAGGCCTTACAGAGATTATATCGGCAGTCACATAGAAGTCATGGATATACAAACAGGTCTCCGGAAAATTTTATATAGTGCGCCGAACTCTTTGCAGGCACCGAACTGGACAAAGGATGGGAAGTATCTCATTTATAATTCAGAAGGGCTATTATATAAATATGACCTGAAAAAAAATACAAATGAAAAACTGAATACAGGATTTGCCAATCAAAACAACAACGACCATGTTCTTTCTTTTGATGGAAAACAGATCGCCATCAGCAACCATGTTGGTGAAAAAAGGGTATCAACCATTTTTATGTTACCACTTACAGGTTCTGACAAACCAATCCAGATCACTTCTGCAGACTCCGGTCATTCTTATCTACATAGCTGGAGTCCTGATGGAAAGAAATTAATCTTTACTGGTCAGCGGAAAAATCAATTTGATATCTGGTCTGTCGACATTGCCACTAAAAAAGAAATAGCATTAACCAACACTCCTACATTGGATGATGGGCCCGAATATACTCCCGATGGCAAATGGATCTATTTTAACTCAGTACGTACGGGTACAATGAAACTCTGGCGAATGAAACCAAATGGCAGTAACCAGGAACAAATAACATTTGATGAATACAATGATTGGTTCCCGCATATATCGCCTGATGGTAAATGGATAGTGTACATTTCATTTCCAAAAGATATTGACCCAGCAGATCATCCCTTTTATAAAAAAGTTTATTTAAGGCTAATGCCATCAAGCGGTGGTGTACCTAAGACAATTGCTTATATCTATGGCGGACAGGGAACCATCAATACACCATCATGGTCACCTGATAGCAGGAAGATCGCTTTTGTAAGTAACACGCAATTAAAATAAAACATGCAATCAAAAAAATATATACTAATTGTCATTGCCGGAATATTTAACCTGCAAACAGCATTTGGCCAGGTAAAACTTCCACGACTGGTAAGAGACAGCATGGTGTTGCAAAGGGATTCGAAAATAAATATCTGGGGCTGGGCGTCAAAGAATGAAAAGGTCAGTATTAAGTTCAATGGAAAGAATCATAAAACAACAACCGGAGTTGATGGTAAATGGTTAATTCAAATGCCATCAATGAAAGCAGGTGGCCCGTTCACCATGGACATTTCAGCGAGCAATAAAATAACATTAAAAGATATTTTAATAGGTGACGTCTGGTTTTGCAGTGGTCAATCGAATATGGTACATCAAATGGGCATTCATGATGTATTGTATGCAAAAGAAATTGCCGAAGCAAATGATCCACAGATCAGGCAATTCTGGATTCCAACGATGACTGATTTGCAGAGTCCAAGAAGTGATTTTCCAATTGGTTTTTGGAAATCTGCAGTTGGAGAAGACATAAGGCCTTTCTCCGCTGTTGCATATTTTTTTGCAAAGAAGATATATGAAAAATATCATGTGCCTATTGGATTGATCAATGCAAGTGTTGGAGGCACTCCTATTGAAGCATGGACGAGTGAAGATGGTTTAAAAGATTTCGCATCAATCATGAGTACGATTCAAAAAAATAAAGACACTGCGTATGTAAATAGTACAAACAGAGCTGCTGCAAATGCAAACAAACCACAACAATCAAATGATGCAGGAATGATGGGTGAAAAGAAATGGTTTGATGTTTCTTATGTTCCAAAAGGTTGGCGGCCGATCAATATTCCCGGCTTCTGGGAAGACCAGGGCTTAAAGGATTTAAATGGTGTTGTTTGGTACAGAAAAGAAATTGAAATACCTGCGTCAATGACCGGCAAGCAAGCAAAAGCCTTTTTAGGAAGAATTGTTGATGCAGATGAATTGTATATAAATGGTAAACGTGTTGGTAATACAACTTATCAATATCCTCAAAGAAGATATTCAGTTCCTGCAGATGTTTTGAAAGCCGGTAAAAATATATTTGTAGCCCGTGTTACAAACACTGCAGGTAAAGGGGGATTTGTTCCTGATAAACCATACTATATTTTTTCCGGCAATGATACAATTGATCTGAAAGGAACATGGCAATATAAAGTTGGTGAAGTATATACTTTCCGGTCTCAAGGTCCGTTTGCGATCAGTGCGCAGAATCAACCGACCGCTTTATACAATGCAATGGTTGCTCCTGCCATTAATTATACTATCAAAGGATTTTTATGGTACCAGGGCGAGGCTAATACAATACGGGCAGACGAATATGCAAAATTGCAACCAGCGCAAATTATTGATTGGAGAAATAAATGGAAGCAAGGTGATCTGCCATTCTTTTATGCGCAGCTTCCTGGCTTTATGGATTATAATTATCTGCCTTCAGAAAGTCAGTGGGCAATGTTGAGGGAATCACAATTAAAATCTTTGTCAGTTCCAAATACTGGAATGGCGGTTACTATTGATCGCGGTGAATGGAATGATATTCATCCCGACAATAAAAAAGATGTTGGTGAAAGACTTGCATTAGCCGCGATGAAAATGGTTTACGGAGAAAACGTTGTTCATTCAGGTCCGATCTATCAATCAGAAACCGTCAATGGAGATAAGATCACAATAAACTTTACAAATACAGGAAGTGGTTTGATTACAAATGATGGGGAAGAACTAAGTGAATTCGCTATTGCAGGTGCCGATAAAAAATTTGTTTGGGCCAAAGCGAAGATCGAAGGTGATAAAGTGATCGTTTGGAATGATACCATAAAAGAACCGATGTACGTACGTTACGCATGGGCCGATGATCCAGTTAATCCGAATTTATATAACAAAGAAGGATTACCCGCATCACCTTTCAGAACTGACAAATAAAAAACGAAAATGAAAAAAAATACTCTTATTGTTTTCATATCATTTCTTTCTTGTGCTGTGATTGCACAGGAGGCGAAGATCGATAGCAGTAAGTATCCCCGTCTTACAACATTTACTGCACAGCAGGACTATGATAATATGATGCAACAGTTGGGCATTAAAAAACTAAGACCGGGTCCGAGCGGTAATGAATCTGCTCCGAATCATGCTAACTATGATGAATCAATTGCTAATCCCTGTCCGCAATTACCAGATGTATTAATGACAAACAATGGTAAAAAAGTTACAACCGCTGATATGTGGTGGAAAGAACGTCGTCCAGAGATCATAGAAGGTTTTGAAAAAGAAGTGTATGGACGTCTTCCAAAAAACATTCCGAAAGTAACGTGTACAGTAAAGGTCATCGATAGAGAGTTTGTTAATCGTACTCCTGTTATTGCTAAAATGCTCGTAGGTCATGTTGATAATAGTGAATATCCATTGATCAATGTTGATATCAATATGATGTTGGTAGTACCGGCAAATGTAAAAGGCCCCGTGCCGGTGTTGATGATGTTTAGTGGTCGTCCTTCTTTTCCTGCACCTGCACAACCTGCACCGGAGGAAATGGATAAACTTAATGCAGCTTTTAAAGAGTTGATGATAAAAACTGATCCATCTCTTAAAACAATTTTTGATAAATACCCGGCTTATCAACCGATCACAAGACTTCCTGCCCCTAACTTTTTTGCTCCACCAAAACCTGACGAAGAGCTTACCCCACAGGAAAGGTTATTAGCAGCTGGCTGGGGTTATGTAACAATTGAAACAAATAGCATACAAGCTGACAATGGCGCAGGACTTACAAGAGGGATAATTGGTTTGGTAAATAAAGGTCAGCCCCGTAAATCAGATGATTGGGGATCTCTTCGTGCATGGGCATGGGGTGCAGCCCGTGGTCTTGATTATCTCGAAACTGATACATTGGCCGATGCAAAGAAAGTCGGAATCGAAGGTGTATCACGTTATGGTAAAGCTGCATTAGTTACACTTGCATTCGAACCACGTTTTGCAATTGGATTGATTGGATCTTCTGGTAAAGGAGGCGCTACACTTCATCGTCGTGTTTTTGGTGAAGCAGTAGAAAGCCTTACCGGTAGTGGCGAATATCATTGGATGGCTGGCAATTATTTAAAATACGGAACTGAAGAATCATCGTTCGGTAAAAAAACTGGTTGCGATCTGCCGGTTGATTCACACGAATTGATTGCTTTGTGTGCACCGCGTCTTACGTTTATCAGTTATGGTATTCCTGAAAAAGGTGATGCAAAATGGCTGGATCAGCAAGGAAGTTATATGGCTATTACAGCAGCAGGTTCTGTATATAAATTATTAGGAGTAAAAGATATTGGCGTTTCAAATGATTATGTGAAAGAAAAAATGCCGGCAATGCAAACAGATATGCTTGATGGAGAATTAGCGTGGCGGCAACATGATGGCGGGCATACCGATGCTCCCAACTTTAAATTTTTTATACCGTGGGCAAATAAGTTTTTAAAATATGAAAGAAAAGCACAATAATGAAACAACTTTTAATCTCTACAAGATTTTTAAAAAAACTATTGGTAATTACCAGTACGGTTTTTTTTCTGAATAATAGATTGACGGCACAGGGAGTTGAAAAAGCTGCACCGATTGGTTTCGATTCAGTTCGTACAGGAATTCCGAATGGAAAAATCGATACGATCACTTATGAATCAAAAACAGTTGGTACAAAACGACGTGCATTGATCTATACCCCCCCGGGATTTTCCAAAAAAAATAAATATCCAGTGTTATATCTTTTGCACGGGATTGGTGGTGATGAAAAAGAATGGTTAAAGGGTGGTAAGCCACAAGTAATCCTTGATAATCTTCTTGCTGATGGGAAAATAGAACAAATGATCGTCGTGATGCCTAATGGAAGAGCAATGAAAGACGACCGGGCTGTAGGAAATATTTTTGACAGCCTTAAAGTACAGGCCTTTGCCAATTTTGAAAAAGATCTGTTGAACGATCTTATTCCTTTCATTGAAAAAAAATATCCTGTTTTAACTGACAGGGAACACCGGGCTATTGCTGGTCTTTCAATGGGTGGCGGACAATCATTGAATTTTGGTTTGGGCAATTTGGACAAGTTTGCATGGGTCGGTGGGTTTTCTTCTGCTCCAAATACAAAAAAGCCCGAGGAATTGGTTCCAGATCCTGAAGCAGCAAAGAACAAATTGAAATTACTTTGGATCTCCTGTGGCGCAAGCGATGGTTTAATAACATTCAGCAAACGAACACATGATTATCTCTACCTGAAAGGTGTTCCGCATATTTATTATATAGAACCGGGAGTGCATGATTTCAAAGTTTGGAAAAACGGTTTGTATATGTTTTCAAAACTCATCTTCAAACCTGTAGATAATTTGATCATGGCACAGCTAAGCAACGATGCCTCGCCTGCTTCATCAAATATTCCTGGTGTTCAATACCCGCAAATTTTGCCGGATAACCGGGTTATGTTTAGGATCAAAGCACCCGAAGCACATAAACTTGTGATCGATCTTGGAAAGAAATATGAAATGTTAAAAGACACTGGTGGATACTGGACACTAACGACAGAACCGATCGGTGAAGGTTTTCATTATTATTCTTTGATCATTGATGGAATTTCAGTTGTTGATCCTGCAAGCCAATCTTTTTATGGTATGGGAAGAATGGCAAGTGGCATTGATATCCCTGATAATGATATGGTTTTTTACCAACCAAGAAATGTACAGCATGGCCAGGTAAGAATAGTTAACTATTATTCGAACATTACCAAAGCCTGGAGAAGAGCCTATGTATATACTCCACCCGGTTATGATGATAGCATTAGTAAAAGATACCCTGTGTTGTATTTACAACATGGCGCAGGAGAAGATGAAACAGGATGGTCAACACAAGGTAAGATGGATTTCATCATGGATAATCTTATAGCAGATAAAAAAGCGATTCCAATGATCGTAGTAATGGATCGTGGCTATGCTACTGATCCAGGTAAACCATTTAATATAGTACAAAGCGGATTGGGAAGAGGAATGCCTGTTAATGTTTTTCCTGAAGTGTTGGTAAAAGACATAATTCCGATGATTGATAAAACATTCAGAACACTTACTGATCGTGACCATCGTGCAATGGCGGGTCTCTCAATGGGTGGCTTCCAGACATTTCAAACAACAATGACCAATCTCGATAAGTTTTCTTACATCGGTGGATTCAGTGGAGCAAGTTTTCTTCAACCTGGAACAGATATTACACAAATGTATAGTGGTATATGGGCCGATGCCGCCGCCTTCAATCAAAAAGTAAAATTGGTTTATGTGAGTATTGGAACTGCAGAGCCGGAAAGAATGTACACCGGGGTAAAAGGTTTTCATGAAGCACTTGAAAAAGCGGGTATCAAACATGTCTATTACGAATCGCCGGGCACTGCACACGAATGGCAGACATGGAGAAGATCATTACGACAGTTTGCGAGTTTGATTTTTAAAGAATAAAGATTTGACAAAGCTATCCAGTAAAATGCGGCGGACAACATCACTATTTATTCTCTTGCTTTATTTCGGATTTTCATTTTCGCAACAATCAACAGTGTCTATCCGGGTAGATGCTTCAAAGTCCATTGGTGATATGAAACCGTTCTGGTCATACTTTGGATATGATGAACCAAATTATACTACCAGGAAAGACGGTCAAAAATTACTGACTGAATTAACCAAGTTAAGTCCCACTACGGTTTACGTTAGAACTCATAACCTGCTTACTTCAAAAGGCAATAGTGCAGGCCCTGATCTCAAATGGGGTTATACGGATGCTTATAAAGAAGATGCAAACGCAAATTCTATTTACAATTGGATCGTTGTAGACAGTATTCTAGATACATATATTCAACGGGGCATAAAACCTTTGATGGAAATTGGTTTTATGCCAAAAGATCTTTCATCAAAACCCGAGCCGTATGAACACACATGGAGCAAGGGTGGCAATCTGTGGACGGGCTGGACGTATCCACCAAAAGATTATAATAAATGGAGAGAGTTAGTATATCAATGGGTAAAACACTCCATTGATCGCTATGGAAAAAAAGAGGTGGTAACATGGCTTTGGGAGGTTTGGAATGAACCCGATATTCCTTATTGGTCTGGAACATTTGATGAATACTGCAAACTTTATGATTACGCCGTTGATGGATTGAAGAAAGCATGCCCTGAATGTACAATTGGCGGACCCCACACTACCAGTCCCAGAAGTGAAAAGGCATATAAATATCTTACAGATTTTATTAATCATTGTCTTCGAGGTAAAAATTATGCAACAGGAAAAACAGGAACACCATTACAGTACATCGGCTTTCATGCAAAAGGCTCACCCGAATTCGTGAACGATCATATCCGTATGAACATGGGTGTACAGTTGAAAGACCTAGAAAGAGCATTCGTCGCTGTCAATTCTTTTCCTGAATTAAAAAATATTCCAATTATTGTTGGGGAATGCGATCCGGAAGGATGTGCTGCATGCTCAGAAAAAAGAGATCCGAAATATGGTTACAGAAATGGTACAATGTATTCAAGCTATACTGCTTCTTCCTTTGCCAGGATATATGAATTGATGGATAAATATAAAGTGAATTTGAAAGGAGCCATAAGCTGGTCTTTTGAATTTGAAGACCAGGAATGGTTTGCGGGTTTTCGTGAGCTTGCTACGCATGGTATTGATAAACCTGTGTTGAACATATTCCGGATGTTTGGTATGATGAGCGGAAAAAGAATTGCTGTCAAATGTGATGATGGTTTCACTGTCGCTGATATAATAGCCAAAGGAGTAAGAGAGAGAAATGACATCAATGCAATGGCCAGCAAAAATCAGAATTCTCTTTATGTTTTGGTATGGAATTACAATGATGATGATGTGACAGGTACTGCTTTTCCTGTGGAATTGATCATTAACGGCATCGGTAAAAACAAAGTACTGGTGAGCCATTACCGGGTGGATCAGCAATTCAGCAATTCATTTGAAGTATGGAAGGCAATGGGTAAACCACAAAATGTAAGTACAGAACAATATAAAGAATTGGAAAGAGCGGGTCAACTGCAATTATATGATTCACCAGCCTGGAAAGACGTAATTAACGGGAAAACAGTTTTAAAATTTGATTTGCCTAGACAAGGTGTTTCACTGATCCAATTGACATGGTAGTATCTTTTGTGTATATAAGATATAAAGCGTGTATGAAAAGAATTGCATTTATTATTGCGATTTGTTTGAACCTACTGTTCTGTTGCGCCATTAATGGACAGGACAGATTATATCCTAACGAATTTCCATTAGGTGATGTAGTGTTGCTGGATGGTCCTTTTAAACATGCCCGTGATCTTAATATCAAGGTTCTTTTAGAATACGATGTTGATCGTTTATTACAGCCTTTCCGGAAAGAAGCAGGTTTACCCGAAAAAGGTTTACGTTATTCCAATTGGGCCGGACTTGATGGACATGTAGGTGGACATTATTTATCAGCAATGGCAATGAATTATGCAGTTATCGGCAATCGTGAATGTAAAAAGCGAATGGAATATATGATAGCTGAACTCAAAGCGTGCCAGGATGCAAATACAAAAAATAACCCTGATTGGGGAACAGGGTACGCAGGCGGAGTTCCCAATAGCAAAACGATCTGGTCTACATTAGAAAAAGGTGATTTTAATGCATTCTATGCAGCATGGGTTCCCTGGTATAATGTACATAAAATGTATGCGGGCTTAAGAGATGCCTGGTTGTATACAGGAAATGAAGATGCAAAAACTATTTTTCTTAAATTTTGTGATTGGGGTATCAATATTACTTATGCATTGACAGATGTGCAGATGCAATCAATGCTTGATACAGAACATGGTGGTATGAATGAAATTTTTGCAGATGCTTATCAAATGACCGGGGATGAAAAATACCTTGCGGCTGCAAAAAGATTTTCTCATAGAATGTTATTGGATGCAATGTCTACCGGTAACGATAACCTCGATAATAAACATGCCAATACACAAGTTCCGAAAGCGATCGGGTTTCAACGGATAGCAGAAGTCTCGCATGACGAAAAATATAATGAAGCAGCCAGTTTCTTTTGGGAAACAGTAACAGAAAGAAGGACACTGGCATTCGGAGGAAATAGTAGAAGAGAATTTTTTCCCAGCGTAGCTGCAAGTGGTGATTTCATTAATGATGTGGAAGGGCCGGAATCGTGCAACTCGTACAACATGCTAAAGCTGACAAAGGATCTGTTCAGAACTCATCCATCAGTAAAGTATATTGATTATTACGAAAGAACATTATACAATCATATATTATCAACTCAGCACCCGGTTCATGGAGGCTATGTTTATTTTACGCCGGTGCGGCCGCGTCATTACCGGGTTTATTCTTCTCCAAATGAGGCGATGTGGTGCTGCGTAGGCAGCGGTATGGAGAACCACGGGAAATACAATGAGTTTATTTATACACATCAGAATGATTCTTTGTTTTTGAATCTCTTTATTGCATCACAACTGAACTGGAAAGAAAAAGGTATAACGATCAGGCAGGAAACAAAATTCCCGTATGAAGAACAAACAAAATTGATCATAACCAAAGGAGCCTCGCATTTCAAATTAATGGTTCGTTATCCTTCATGGGTTGATGACGGAGCATTAAAGATACTTGTGAATGGCAAACGCATTACATACACAACACATCCTTCATCATTTATTGTAATTGACAGGTCATGGAAAGCAGGTGATGTGGTACAGGTACTGCTGCCTATGCACAATTCCATAGAGCATTTACCTAATGTAGCGAATTATATCGCTTTGTTGCACGGCCCTGTTTTGCTGGGGGCAAAAACAGGAACTGAAGACCTCGCTGGTTTGGTTGCTGATGATAGTCGTTGGGGACATATTGCCAGCGGTAAAAAATTTCCTATCGATAAAGCACCGATAATTATCTCAGACGATATTTCTACAATTACAGATAAGCTTATGCCGGTAAGAAATGAACCGCTGCATTTTACAATGAACAAATTAAAAATGGGTAATCCGGTAACCCTTGTGTTAGAACCTTTTTATCAAATTCATGATGCCAGGTATATGATGTATTGGATGGCACTAACAAATATGCAATACCAATCTTTTGTGGATTCTATAGCAATAGTAGAAAAACAAAAGCTTGCTTTGCAAAAACGCATAGTTGATTTTGTAGCACCTGGCGAACAACAACCAGAGGCGGATCATGGCATACAGCAATCAAACTCTAATTCAGGTAATCGATCTGATGAATTTTGGAGAGATGCCCGCAATGAAGGGTATTTCAGTTTTAAAATGACAACCAACAATAAAACCAATCTGGATCTCATGGTCCGTTACTGGGGAGCAGAACGTGGAGACCGAAAATTTGATATTTATATTGATGATGAAAAATTATTAACGGAGAATAATACCGATAGATGGAGCCAGCAGAGATTTCAGGATGTTGAGTATGCAATTCCCGAGGCAATGCTTAAAGGTAAAAATGATGTCAGGATTAAATTCCAGGCACTACCAGGAAACACTGCGGGTCCTGTATTTTATATCCGTTTAGTAAGAAGGATGGATTAGTATTAATATCTCTGTGTTTTGATCGTAAATAACTCTAAACACTATTGTATATATAATAACAACTAATGAATAAATGAAAACCTTGGTTTGTGTAGAGCCCGGTAAATTGGAATATGCAACAGGAAATAAACCTGGATTGGAGAAGGATCATGCTATCATCAAAATAAAACGTATTGGCATTTGCGGAACGGATCTTCATGCATTTGAAGGAACGCAGCCTTACTTTAATTATCCCCGCATTTTAGGTCATGAGTTGGCGGGAGAGTTAATGGCATTTGATAATGCGCCGGATTTTAAAATTGGAGAAGCTGTAACATTTATTCCTTATTTCCATTGCGGAAAATGCATTGCTTGTCGTAATGGAAAGACCAATTGTTGTACACAAATGAAAGTTTGCGGCGTGCATGTGGATGGTGGCATGGTTGAAGCGTTATCTGTTCCTGTTTCTTCCCTGTTACATGGTGATGGATTAAGTTTTGACGAGCTGGCTATGGTAGAGCCTTTGTCAATAAGTGCCCATGGCGTTCGACGAGCCGATATTAAACAAGGTGAATTTGTTTTGGTAGTTGGTGCCGGTCCTATCGGGTTAGGAACAATGGAATTTGCGAGAATAGCGGGAGCAAAAGTTATTGCATTTGACATTAATGAGCAAAGACTCCGGTTCTGTGAAAACAAACTAAATGTGGCTCATGCTGTCAATGCGCTAGCGAGTGATGTGACAGAGCAATTAAAAGAAATAACTAACGGTGATATGCCGACAGTGGTCATAGATGCATCCGGAAGCTTAAAAGCGATCAACAACGCATTTCAATACATGGCACATGGTGCCAGGTATGTATTGATTGGCTTACAAAAAGATCATATTTCTTTCAGCCATCCTGAATTTCACAAAAGAGAAGGCACATTGATGAGTAGTCGTAATGCAACCCGACAGGATTTTGAATATGTAATAGCCAGTATAAAGAAAGGAAAAGTACAACCCACTACTTACATCACTCATCGGGTTGCTTTTGACGATGTGGCAAGGGAATTTGAAAGTTGGCTCAATCCTGGAAATGCTGTTATTAAAGCAATGGTTGAAATGACATAATGATAATAAGTAAAAAAACAAAGATTTAAAACCAGGTTGTTATTCGTGCTAAATCAAAAAAATGAAAAAAATATTTTCAATTCTTTTAACTCTTATAACGATTGCTGGTTATTCTCAAAATAAACAGGGTTTAAAACTTTGGTACAAACAGCCATCCGGTAATACGTGGGAAAATGCATTACCTATCGGTAACGGAAGACTAGGTGCCATGATATATGGAAATGTTGACAAAGAAACTATCCAGTTAAATGAAAGCACCGTGTGGAGTGGAAGTCCGAATCGTAATGACAATCCTTTGGCATTAGATTCCCTGGCCATAATAAGACAACTCATATTTGATGGCAAACAAAAAGAAGCCGAGAGAGTCGCCAACAGGGTTATCATAACTAAAAAATCACATGGCCAGATGTTTCAGCCTGTTGGCAGCTTACAGCTGGCCTTTAATGGACATGATAACTATACCAACTATTATAGAGAATTAGATATTGAAAAAGCTAAAACAAAAACTTCTTACACTGTTGATAATGTAACATACACCCGTGAATCATTAGCTTCTTTTCCTGATGGTGTTATCGTAATGAGATTGACAGCAAGCAAGCCTGGTAGCATTTCTTTCATTGCTTCTTTTTCTACAGCTCAACCAAAAGCACTGATCAAAACAACAACTGCAAAAGAACTAACGATCACTGGCATAACGATGGACCATGAAGGAGTAAAAGGCCTGGTGAAGTTTAAGGGGATTGTACGCATCAAATTAGAAAGCGGCATTCTTACTTCAAATGATACTTCTCTCGCAATTAAAAATGCGAATGCAGTAACAATTTATATTTCGATCGCCACCAACTTTAAGAACTATAATGATATCAGTGCCGATGAAAATAAAAGAGCTGCTGATTATTTAAATAAAGCATATCCAAAATCATTCGCTGCCATCCTGCCTGCGCATATTGCGGCATATCAAAAATATTTTAACAGGGTAAAGCTGGACCTTGGCAGTACTGTCGCAGCTGATCTTCCGACAGATGAACGATTAAAAAATTTTAATTCAACCAATGACCCTCAGCTGGTAACCATTTATTACCAGTATGGCCGCTACCTGTTGATCTCTTCTTCGCAACCTGGTGGCCAGCCAGCCAACCTGCAAGGAATCTGGAATGACAAGATCCGTCCACCATGGGATAGCAAGTACACCATTAACATCAATGCCGAAATGAATTATTGGCCAGCTGAAAAAACAAACCTGGCTGAATTACATGAGCCGTTTTTGCAAATGGTTAAAGATATGTCAATAACGGGTCGGCAAACTGCAAAGGATATGTATGGTGCAAGAGGATGGGTGGCACATCACAACACAGATATCTGGCGTGCCACAGGTGCTGTTGATGGCGCATTATGGGGAGTATGGAGCGCCGCAGGCGGATGGACTAGTCAACATCTTTGGGAACATTATCTGTATAGTGGAGATAAAAAATTTCTTGCATCTGTTTATCCTGTACTTAAAGAGGCATCAACTTTTTATGTTGATTTTTTAGTTGAACATCCAAAATATCATTGGTTGGTAATCAATCCGGATATGTCACCTGAGAATGCACCGAAAGCACACCAGGGTTCTTCTCTTGATGCCGGCACAACAATGACAAACCAGATAATTTTCGATATATTCAGTTCTACCATAAGAGCCGCAGAGATCCTTAAGAAAGATGCAGCATTTACTGATACGTTGAAACAAATGCGCAAACGTTTACCACCTTTGCATATTGGTCAATATGGCCAATTGCAGGAGTGGCTGGAAGATATTGATGATCCAAAAGATAATCACCGGCATATTTCTCATTTGTATGGTTTGTTTCCATCCAATCAAATATCACCTTACCGTACTCCGGAATTATATAGTGCAGCTAAAACTACGTTGATTCATCGTGGTGATGTATCAACAGGCTGGAGCATGGGGTGGAAAGTGAATTGGTGGTCAAGATTGCTGGATGGCAACCATGCATATAAATTAATTCAAAATCAATTGACACCAGTAGGTACTAACGAAGGTGGAGGTGGCACATACAATAATCTTTTTGATGCACACCCACCCTTCCAGATCGATGGCAACTTTGGTTGCACTTCCGGTATCACAGAAATGCTGATGCAAAGTGCCGATGGAGATATTCATTTATTACCGGCACTTCCTGATGTGTGGCAGGCTGGCAGTATCACTGGTTTGCGGGCAAGAGGGGGTTTTGAAATCGTAAAGATGGAATGGAAAGATGCAAAACTTGCGAAAGTAGTTATCAGGTCTGCAATTGGTGGTAATCTTCGGTTGCGGGTCCCAAATGCAATGAAATTAAGTGGTACAGGTCCGCTGAAAACTGCAACAGGCAAAAATTCAAACCCATTTTATCAAACAGAAGAAACGGTACCACCTGTTGTGTCGCCTAAATCAAATATTACACCGCCGCAATTGAAAGAAACAATGCTATATGATATAGCGACACACCCAGGTAAGATGTATACGTTTATTATTCAATAAGAACATTATCAATAATGCAATTCAGATTAAAACATAACATTATGAAACATTATCTGATAATATTTCCTTTTCTGCTTTTTAGCGATACCGGACTAAAAAAAGTAAACCTGGCATCGACAGATGAACGGTCATTAAAGAACGTTTATAAAAATGCTTTTCTTATAGGCACTGCTGTTTCACCTGCAATAACATCAGGAAGAGATAAGGCTTCTCAGGATATCGTAATAAAACATTTCAATTCTATTACGGTTGAAAATGTAATGAAAGCTGCTTTGATCAACCCCGAGCCAGGAGTTTATAATTATGGACCCGCTGATGAATACGTTGCTTTTGGCGAGAAGAATAAGATGTTCATTATCGGCCACACACTGGTTTGGCATAATCAATGCCCTCCCTGGTTTTTTACCAATGCCGCCGGAAAACCCAATACAAAAGAAGAACAAATTGAAAGATTAAGAAGCCACATTGAAGCTGTTGCAGGAAGATACGCTGGTCGTGTTAATGCATGGGATGTCGTGAACGAAGTGATCGGTGAAGATGGGAACTATCGCCCCACAACATGGGTGAATGCTTTTGGAAATGGTGATACACTTGTTAAATATGCATTCATGTTTGCTGCCAGGTATGCACCCAATACTGAATTATATTATAATGATTTTAATGAATGGCGGC
>Ga0105249_10001665_pt1 | contig 19481 bp, 34 predicted proteins | sample KBSS44metaG_FD_81522 | JGI IMG/M metagenome (GOLD analysis project Ga0105249, IMG submission 81522) | Switchgrass rhizosphere microbial communities from Kellogg Biological Station, Michigan, USA - KBS S4-4 metaG | ecosystem: Host-associated > Plants > Roots > Rhizosphere > Soil | place...
AGCCCAAGCCGCACGCTCAACCATGGGCTGTCCGAGGTAGTCCTCACCCCATACGTCCAAGGTCATTGTGACCGAGCCCGACGGAGTAAGTTGGATCGGGCGACCATACGGCGAGTCCGCAACCCACGCTGTGGGAAGCCAAACCATCGAACCGTTCGCCGCATTGGTCGCAAGGCCGTTGCCGATTGCCGTGGCACTGGCAAGGGCTGGCTTGCCGAGGGAGAACGTATTGCACGCGTTCATCTCAAGCGAAGCCGACCACTGCATTGCAGGGACATAATTATTGATGCCCTGCATATTGTTCTGAGCAGGTCGAAACGTCATATTCGTCTCCTAAGCTGCGATCTCGTCTTCGTCGGGGTCGCGAGGTACAAAATCCTTAACTTCGATTTTGCCCTTTGCTTCCGCTAGATCGATGACCATTTGTTCAAGTTCACGGTAGGATGCTGAGCGCAGCATTGGGTCCTGCGACATGAACATCTTTCCGAGGGGTGAGTTCGGGTCGTTCAGACCATCCAACTGGATGATCGTCGGTTCCTTGTGGAGTTGGTAATGACGCAGCCTTGCAAGGCTTCGTACTCTGATGGCATGGCCTCGCGGGAAATAGACGAGATAGCCTGCGTCTTCATCGACAAGCTTTTTCTTGATCCCGTCCTTTGTCCAGTAATGCTTCTCACGCTTGACAGTGCCTTCTTGCTTGACGACGACGAAAGCCAAGCGTGAGCCTTTGAGAATGCCTGATGCCATCATGTTATTTGTTCCTTTGTTAAGAGTACGTGTGTGTCACACAGACCTTACGAATTGGTAAGGTATGCGTGCGTTCGGTACTGCCTCCAAGTGCAAAGCTGGCCTTCCCAGACCACACGCCGGCCGGTGGCGTCCATGTTCCACGGAGACGAAAGCTTCTTGATCCGCATATTGCAGCCCTTGAGGACGTGCAATGTCAGATATTCCTCGTTGATGAAGTAAGCGTCGAGGGCAGCAAGCTTTTCGTCAAATAGGAGTGGAATGCCATTGTGCGTCGTGCCGGAAATGCCGAGATTGACAAGCTTCCGTCCGGTGCCTGAGTCTTTGAGCTGGATTTGCTGCTTGTCTCGGGCGGCGGCTTTGTGCATCCGGTAGATGTTTCGACCCGCAAAAATGACTGTAGGCCGAGGCGAGGACTGACCATCGGAGCTTCGATTGAGGTCAAGCTCGATGATGTCATCGAACGCTTCTTCGATATTTTCAGGCGAGAGTGTGCCGTTGAAATCATAGGAAGAACTCCTCCACTGTGACTCCGTGGCGAGGTTGATCCCGCCCACGACACCCACAGTCGGATCGGCCGGGATGAGGTTCCCCAACCCGTTCGGATCGGAGCCCACGCCGACGGACGTATGGTATTGAGCGAACTTGCGCTTGATGGACTCGTCCAGAGCTTGGATTTTGCCCTTCAAGATTTTGAAGATTTCAGCCCGGCCTTGGTTCTCGTCTTCTTCCTGATCGGATATGATGAGCGATCCGACAACACGAGACATATAGTATTCAACCGTGCTGAACTCGTTCGTCTGGTCGATGGATACAGTATCGTAATACTGCATCGACTGCACGTTGGGGTTGAGTCCGGTGATGAGAGGATTGGTGATCTGCGGACCGCCATCTTCTGTCACCACCCGCTTCTTCGCGTGCAGATATGCACTGACCGTACCCGAGATTGCCGATGCCATAATCAGCTTGGCCCGGGAACGATCAAGCATCGAGTGAATGATCGTATCAAGTACCATGGTAATCACCCTTGTGTGTCTCACACAGGTTAACCGCGGTTCTCCGCAAGTATTTCCCGTATGATTGCATCGTATGACTTGGAGGGGTGGGCCACGCCAGCATTCTGCGTCCCATTCCCCCTGTCATTACCGCCCGGTGCCATACCTCTGCCGTTCGGTAAACTCCGTGACGGGTGATTGCCACGGGTCTGTTGACGTTGCTGCTGCCTCTGAGGCTGTTGAGGATTGAACGGGTCAATTCCCTTTCGCATCAGGTGAAGTTGAAGCTTGTCCCATATGGCACCCAGTGACATAGTTTGAAACTGGGGTTGCGACAGCACCGCATGAAAGATATTCATGAACGGTAAGGCTGCCGGAGTACTCTGGAAGAAACCTTCGACTTGCGTCTTGGCTTCATCAAGGTATCTTTGCTCGACTTGGGTCCTTTCAGTTTCCTGCTGTCTCTGTGCGGCAAAGTCCTGCACAGGTTTGACCCCTTTGGCAATCTCTTGACGAACCGTGTCAAGGATTGACTTGGAGTCTAAATTCCCACCGTCGAAGCCTAATTGTGTTATATCTATACCACTTAACGCAGCGCGTGTCAAGAGTGATTTTAACACGCCTACCGGGTCGGTCTGAGCCTGCTTGTAAAGCTGCCCAGCCTCCAAAAGTTGATCGGGTGGCAACTCATAAGCGTTGATCTTGGCTAACTGAGCCCTTGCCTCCGCAGCCTGCCGCTCAAAGTCCAGACCAATCTCCACCGCTCGATTGAGCTTGCCACGCTCCTGTTCTAGATGCCCCTGAATGCGTCCCGAAGCGCCTCGAATATAGTCGGTGGCCTGCTTATGTATACGCTGATATATCCGGGCCTCGCTCCCTGCACGAGCAATAATCTCTCCCGTACGAGGATCAACCAGATTGCCTTTCTGGTCTCGTCGAAAGTCAGCCCGTGGATCGAACTGCATAGACCTTGCTCGAAGGGGGTCCTGCTGTTGCTGGGGAGTTGGTCGCTGTGGTTGCCGCTGTGCGGGCTGTTGTCGTTGGATTTCTGGTTCATAGTCTTCACCGTTCAGATTACTTTGCTGACGATCATCGCTAGGAAGATCATCACCAAAATCGCCATCATCACTAGGAAGGTCGTCGTCGCCAGTGGATTGCGGTGCCAAATCTTCATCGGTTAACCCCATCGAGTCCTTGATGGTATCCATCGCCGTTTTTTCGTCAAAGTCGCCTGCCATCTTTCTCTCCTGTGTGTGTCACACAACTATTGCAGTGGTTGCCCGGGTGGAGGTCCCCCGGCTGCCTGTTGTGGTGCTCCGCCTCCGTTTGCGCCTTTCATCTTCGCGACTTCCTGTTTAAGGAGCGCCGCGATCTGCTCTTGTGGCACGCCCTGTTGTGCCATCATTTCCACTCTCTGCTTTATTTCTGGCGGCAGGTTCGCCAGTTCCGGTGGAATGCCTCCTGCTCCACCGGGTGGTTGTCCTTGGGTCTGAGGACCGGGAGCATTCTGGCCGGGACCGGGAGGTTGCGCAGCCCCGGTAGAGTTGCCGCGCTGTAGGTTCGCGACCATCTCCTGCTCCATCAAGTCCCAGTCCTCAGGCTTAACAACAACCTCCGTGAATGCCTGTTCGAGAACACGCAACGCAACTTTCATACTCGTCATGGGCGCAGCCGACGCAAACTGACCAATGGCCTGCGCTACCTGAACGGCCTCTTTCTTCTTAAACACGGAGTTAGGCTTCTCCGACGTGCCCGGGACGATTTCCAAGGCAAATGACGAATTGTACCGATCCAGCGTCATATTCTGCCAGCCCTCGGCAATCTTCGCACCGACCAAACCGGCGACATCCTGTTTACTCATAAACTGAACGCACTGTTCGAGGAGAGCTTTACATAGATCGGCTAGCACGTCCTCGACCACCTCGATCTTCGCACCCACACTCATCCGAGCGGCATCTTGATATGATTGTACCGAAGCTTCGTTTGTGTTCGTTTTGAATTGAACACCACGGATAGCATCAGAAGTATTCGAGATACGGTTAATCGAATTGATCGTCGGTTCCTTATTGAAAAGAGCTTCGTACTGAAGACTCGGCGGAGCAAGAGCTTCAAATAAGTCTTTAATTTTTGAGCCCTCGGGGACCTTGATGCCGACCACAGACTGTTCATCGATGAACCCCCTTCTCAATGCTTTTTGTAATATCTCCGCATCCTGCGAAGACATCTTTTGGGAGTTGTAAAAGATAAAGTTGAAGATCGAGTTTCTTATCCGGCTAACCTGCCGATTGATTTGATTGATCTCATCCTGTTGGTCTAGATAATACGATACTTCTCCAACAGTTGTGGTTTGTCCTGTAGACAGACCAAATCCAATAATGAAATACGGGAAAAATCGGGTAGTCTTAGTAAGGTCATCCCATACCCAGAGTGGATATGTCCAATCATCAGCCGCGAACAGAGCAGTTCTCCGGGTGGCTTTGTCCCAAAGGACCCAACACTCAGTAAAATACATGCCCCTGTAACCAGAAACTTCCTCATTTTCTTGCATTGAAGTTTCGCCGGAAAGCGACTCAACGACCAGACCGAACGCATCATCTTTAATTCCAGTTCCCGATCCAGATGAGAAAACGGCCTTATGGGTTGGTTTGAAAATGTAATACCAGCAATCCTCATCCTGATCTTTGCGAGTAAATTTGTACTTGAGAAAGCTCGTCGGGATGTAACACCGCTCGAACATCCATGTCGCATCAGTGCCGTCTGGCATTTCAGCAACCGGATCAACAACGAGGTTTCGTGCCATAACGTTGGAGAGCTTTGGTCCACTTGGCTCAAATACTTCCACAACGGCTTCGATTGCTGCAAGTTTGCCATAAGCGTTCTCCAGTTGCTTGGCATTCTTCGCTGTCGAGATTTCATCTGTGACTCGCGCGAGTTCTTCCATCATATTCTCAACGGAGTCCTCTTTGCGCGTGTAGTCCAGTTTCAACACGCCAAAATTCGTCATCAGCGCAACGCCGACAGCCTTCTTCACCTTGGGTTTGCAATTCAGGAGGTTCTTACCTTTGAGCAATGCGTTCAAAAGAGAATGCGCGCACTGCGAGAATTTCTCGTCCTCTTTGTCCGTGGTGTTTACAGCAATATCAGGCTCACGGCCATAAACAGCAGGAAGCATGACGTTAACATTTGAGTATACAACATTCTCCGTAACGTCACCTCGACTAAAGACTCCCTTTGAACTACCAGAGACTCGGTTCTGGTGGTTATTATAATATGCAAAACATTGTTCCCACGACTCGTAAATGAGTTCATTCGCAGTGAGTGCGGCGTCAAGTTTATTTCGCCAAAGTGAGCCAAATGCTTTGGTAACAGGAATGCGAGAGTCAGGATACATCTGATACGCTGGAATTTTCTTATCAGGCTCCGGCTGCTTACCATTGATGTATTCATCGACATCGAACAACTCCCCTTGCGGATCATCGGGCTGGTCAAAATCAAATTGTTCACTCATCGATGCACCCTTATGTGTGTGTCACACAGACTAAGCCCGACGATTTACGGTGCCGTCATCATTCAATTCATGCCAGAACATCCAAGGCGGGATCACAGCCGACTTTGGTATCTTGATCTCACTCGGGTCAGGCAGATGCGAGAGCATGTACTTCAACGTGTCGAGCGCATGGTCGTCACGGTCAATTGGCTTATCCAGCATATCGCCTAGAGTTGACTTGTCCCAATAGTAGTTAGTGATTTCGTCTTGGATAAACTCAAGATCATCCACGAAATACAACAAGGGTCCTGAGGGTGCGCCTGTAATAAGGTGCGGATGCGTGGGTTGATCCCCAAGATACGCACCCACCTTCGCAACACCCGTGATGATATCGTTATTGGCGGGCCGACACTCCATTCCTGCGTCCCAGAGTAATTGGGACAAAGGCGTGCCAGTATCAATGTGCTTTTCAATGACCTTGGTCTTGAAGATTGCGGGATCGGCCCGAATTTCGTCTTCAATATTAATAAGATGTGCATACTTTCGTCTGATCTTTTCGACCATCTTAGGTTGTTTAGTGTAGTGACAGTTGCGCTCATAATAGCCGTCAATGATGATAACTCGCCCCCAATCATCCACATACCCCAAGAGATAACACGAGGGTGAGGTAAGGCCGAAGTCGTATCCTTCAAGAGCAATAACACGAACATGCCTCCTCTGCATCTCCCAGAGATGGTTCATAGCTTGTTCGCGGGTGATGAGATGCTTTATGTCCTCGAAGTCCTGATAAACCAGTCCTTCGTAAGCTGCCCACTTGCCTTCCAAGAACCTATCGCGCATTTGGCCCCGATATGATGCCTCAAGGGTCCTTAGGAAATCCTCTGTCAAATTCTCTCGATTGGTATACGTTGAGCCTTCAATAATTTCAATGATCGGCAACCCTGTAACAGGATGCGACAACAAATTCTCAGTACGCCTTCCAGAACGCTTAAATGTATGTACCGGCTTAATTAACTCTTTGTAGACCCAATTTGACGTCGGATTGCTAGTAAGCATGAGCCATCGTGGCCCACTATCAGGCATAGTGATGTCTTCTTCTCCATCCGGGCGATACGGAGCTTGACCACGTAGTCGCCCCATGAGGTCCAGTAAATCTTTGTGTACGATCTCGGGGTCTTCGATTTGATCGATCCCAATCCAATCATAGGTAGCGGAAAGAAGGTTCGATGTTGTTGAACCATCGACATTCTGCTTCCCCCGCTGTGATATATATCGGAAATTGACCACCGTACCATTCGACAGGTAACAGGTGTTGTCATCCTGTGTCGGCATCTTCTTGATCCAGTCTGGTGGGCACCACTGGAAAAAGACTTTGCGCAGCGTGTCGTTCAACTTGGGGTAAGTTGACCGGCCAAGAAGACCATTCGAACCGGGGTACGCTGCGCAAAGCTTAAGTGCTTTGATGACGAGAGCGGTTGTCTTACCGTTGGCGAACCCGCCACCAAAGAATTGTATCTTCGCCCGGCAGTGGTCAAACTGCCAGTGCGTCGTGCCCTTACGAAGCTTGTAATTGCCTTGAGACATGTGTGACTCACACAGCTTTTAGTGCATACGCCATCCGTAGGTATACGGCGCCCATGCAGGGGCTGCCGGGCTACCCAGAGCTACAATGCACGCTTTGGCTGTGGAGTCGTATACGATCTCACCCGCATACATCGCGGTAGCAGGAGGCCCTGCGTTCGATCGATTGGGAGTTGTGAGCGGGACGTCTACAGGTTCACTCGGTCGGGCTAGGTTCTTGACTATGGCCATTTAACGCTCCCACTTCCGTCGTGAGTTGAATGTTCAAATCCTTGCCATTGCCCAGATCGTCTAGCACTTGAATACGCAGAACATTCTTCAGTGCGATCTGTTTCTCTGCAACGGCCTTCGGTGCATATCCGCCTCGATCCATCAAGTCCATTGACGCGCGAAGCCGGTTTGTTTCCGTCTTACCATGCGCGCTTACTGTCGCGATAGTATCCAGCGCACCATGGCTATATGCCGCGATGCGATGGGCGATATTGTCGCTATCGGCTGTTATTATTTCACTGCCAATTAGATCGAGATACTCGGAATAAGCTGCACTCTTCCGAATTTCTTCCAACTCAACAACGGTACATTTGAGAGCGTTCGCCACCTCCCTATCACCGACACCAAAAAAAGAATAAAGCATAAGAGCGCCAATTGCGTTCATCATATTGGATGCCGCTGGCAACTCATTCATGTTCCTGCGACGTTTCCCCCTGAACGTCACTGGATTAATCTTGGTATCCTCTTTTACCCTTGGAATAAAATCCGCAGGTAACATCGGACCGACTTTCGTTCCATCCGGTGCTACCCACGGATCACCCACGCGTGCGAGAGCCGGCTTCACCGCTTTGGGCAAAGCCGACTCTCGCCTCGTTCGAGGCTTGTAGCTCTTAGGGGGCTTCGACACCACAAACCTCAGGCTGCGTCAGGATCGTCCGGTTCGGGCTCGTTGGAGTTCACGACTGTGCCATGCTGCTCCTTGACAGCCTCGTCGGGGACCTCTTCCAACTGAACCGTGGCGGGATTGAACGTGAACGCCCGGATGCCACGACGCTCGGGGTTCGGGTCCATCAGAGTACCAACTTTCATCGTTCTCTCCTGTGTGTCACACACATAAAAAGATCAGCGAGTACCGAGCGGGTTTCGGTCCAAATTCACCGCTTGCGTCGGGGTGGAGTTCGGCGCCATCGTGAGCGCGTTGCGAATATCGGTCACGTCCTGCGCGACCGTATTCCGATTGACCACGTAGGTCTGCACGATGTTTCGCTTGCCGCCCATCTCGGGGCTGGGCTCGATTTCGGCTGTCCAGTAGGACGCCAACGTGCCCGGAACTGCTCCGAGCAAGGTATCCAAGACAGAGCGAAGTGCAAATTCGCCCTTGTTACTGAGCGCCTGAGCCATTCGGCGAGTGAAATGATCGGTGATCTTCGGCCCGATAGTATCGAGCGTGCTTCCATAACCTGCATGGAGACCGCCCTTAACTGCTGCTGTAAACCTCATGACAATCTCCTCGCGTTGTTAAAAGGATGGGGAGAGCAGCCAAAGGACAGGAACCTTGGCCACCCTCCCCGGAAAGATGCGTCGCTGGATCGCCACATCTTCCTGTGTGTGTCACACAGAGTTTTTCACTCAACGCGCAACACCCACGAGACTATATCATACCATACTCAGGACTTATGTCAAGCACTATTTTCTGTGTGAGTCACACAGGTATATCACTTGTATACAGGGGGTTCCGTGCGCGAGGGTGCGACATATCGTCGCAGAGGTATAATAGGGGGTTGACATATAATATACAAATGTGATATGATGCCGCTACATTATGCGATCATAGGAAGGAAAGCGAAGGCGAAGGCTACGTGGCGGAGTCCTATATTTTGACAGGAGGTCTGTGTGACACACACATACAAGATGCTGGACCAAGAACTACGGAAACGTAATGAAACTCACTATCAACGATATTATTATCGAACACAGTCGATGCGTATTAACCTCGGCGCTGCTAAGGAATACGGGCACGCCGAAGCGCATGAAAAGTTTGGGGACGTTAAACGGGGTACGCCAGAACATGAAGAGGCACTCAAATACGCCCTATGTCACTCCATCATGCGAATACGCAATATAAAACTAGACAAGGAAGATAAGTTCGACCTTATCTCAATCCTTATTAAAGACTGGCGATATGGAGTTCAGGAGAGGGCCAAGAGATTCGAAGCCATGGCAAAGCGTAAGGAAGTTATAAAAGAGGTGGCCGAGAAACGTCAAACGTTCCGATATCCGGGAGCGTAATCCCGCCGTAACACCGGCACCGCCCTCTTCTCCCTTAATGTACCCACAGAAAAGCCCCCGAGGATCACTCCCCGGGGGCTTATCATTTGATCTGAGACCCAGAGTCCCATATCGATCATTTGAAGTGCATTATACTCGCCGAAGGCGCGGTCGTCAACACATATTCTCATCTCAACCTGCGTCATATTGTCGCACCCCCCTACATGAAAATCCTGTGTGACACACACAGACGCGAAGCGTCCACACAGAGTATAAGTAATAATAGCAATAATAGTACCATCCGATCGCACACAGGCCCCCCCCTTCGGGACCCCCGCAAATGTCAAATCACGAATTGTTACAGTTTGTAACAAAGGGGGAGGTACGGGGGTGTGTGGTATGCGTCCAGCGCATGGCTGGAGTAGGTATGCATTCCTAGCATAGGTTGATTTTCCTAGTACTTCCGAAAAACGGAAATGGCCATTTTGGAAAATCCGAAGTTTGGGATTATCAGAATTATGGGCGCGCGCACACACGCGCAGGCATCCTTTGGTTGTTGGGATTAATAACCTAGTGTGAGACACACACAGTTTAGCCGATATGCGTTTTCGAATTGTCAAGGGGTGAAATTTGGGTGGTGCGACACTTTGTCATATTTAGGGGTTTTGTCCGCGCCTGTCGGCGCATGGTTTCAAGGTACTAGATGTTGTATGCTTTCCGATTTTCAGAACACAATATATAGACATTCAATTAGAGGCTCGCCCATGCGTTAAAAAATCTTTTTGGTATGAATGCCTACCTACCGCGAAACCCTACTCCAGAGGCTTCTAATCGCGTTTAAACGCCTATTGGCTAAAAGCTGTGTATGTCACACAGCATTGTAACATTACGTGATTAGACCATTTCCGCGCAATTTGCTTTGGTGATGGCTGGTAAGTGATTTGGTCCACCGGCCTACGGGTTTCCGGTTCCCCTCTTCAGACTGCCGGGCTCTTTGACATTGTTAAGGTTTCTTGAGGCTTTCGTTAGCCGCGCGGCGTGCATTATTCCCGCACCCGTTGCCGTCTCGATTGCTCCAACCAAATGCTAGCTAGGCGAGTATCGCGCACGCTGGCGCGGCTCAAATGTGCCGAGCATCCTAACGCGTTAGGGTGCTTTAAGTCGTTGCGGCTAACGCAAGCCTCAAGAACAAATCAGGGGATAGGAACATGACAGAACGGATGCTTTTAGAGGCATTGGTTGAACATCACGGAATTTATACCGTGGTCGATATGCTCCAACAAATCTGCGACGCCAAAGCGGCCGAAATGGCTGCCTATGGCGATATCGCGCAAGCCAAGCGGTTTGCGCGGATTGCAGCGCAATTGGAGTGTAAGGAACGTGTTTAGCGTTTTCGCGCTAGCCGTTGTCCTAGCCAAGGCTGACAGCCTCCCGATAACCAATTTCGCAGCCAAGTGGCGCTTCAACGCTACGCAACTCGAAAACGTTTCCCAGTCGTTTCCGGCAGACTGGAAAAACGTCATTCAAAGCCGGTTTAGCAAAAGGAACTAAAGTCATGCCTCGTTTCATTACTGCCGCTGTGATCGTTGCCAGCCTGCTTTCCATCTCTGCCGCTCAGGCAAAGGTCGAAAAGCAAGTCACGCGAACGGTTTGGGAGCTTTCGGATTTTCCGGAGTTGGAAAAGAAGGCGACGGCGGTTTGCGAAAGCACGACGCTGGTCAAGTCTGACCGGCTCAAGCGTGCTTGCAGCGAAAAGGCGTTTCCCCGCGTCACCAAGGCTGGTATGTTCTATAATACCGGCTATGGCGCGGAGTTTAACGCCCTCATTCGCCAGTGACACCGGCTAGGGAATAGGTCCAAATCGGGCCTATTCCCGGCGGCATGGTGCGGCGCAACAGGTTTTGCGTTGCGCTGCACCATGTGGCTTTTTAGTGACAGTGTTGCCCAAAAGCCACACTGTCCTTTTGCTACGCGTTGCATGTTCCCGGACGAAAGCCAAGGCTTGCGTGACTGGACCTATTCGCTTGTGTGTGACACACATATGAATTTTTTGTGAAATTCAGGGCTTGACAAGTGCGCCCAGATGTGGGTTAATCAGGTTTGGTACACTGGAATATGTACCGGACCGGGTTTCGCGTCATGTGTGACACACACAAGCCGGAAAGCCGGATTGTGGAAAGCAAACATCCCGTTTGCTTAACTTTGGAGACAGGAAAATGGCTAAGACTTCATCCCCGAAAACAGGAAAGGCGAATAACATGGCCAAGAGTGCAGCCAGCGCAAAGCCAATGGCGAAAGATACGTCAAAGGCAATCGTCGCTTTCGTTGACCCCAAGGCGCTTGCGCCAAAGGGTGAGGGCGAAAAGGTCGTCAAGGCGCTTTGTTCCAGTGCGGCGCAAATCGACGAATTGGAACAAAAGCTTTCAACGGCCAAGCTGAACAAAGGCGCGGCGTTGTCAGCAATGACACAGCTATTCATCGTCGCTGGTAAGGCTGATAAGCAAATCAACTTTGCCGTGGTGAACAGTGAAGACAAAAAGGCGAAAGAAAAGCTTTTCGATCGTCTGCGCGCTGTGATGGGAATTATTGACGTCCGGATTAACCCGGATGGAACGGAAGTCCGTACCCAATCGGCATGGGCTGACGAAATGTTCCCGCGTATTGGCGAAACGGCCAAGAATACAAAGGAAGGCGATACCTTTGTAAGCCGGGAAACCAATCGCGCCAATTTCTCGGCGCGTATTCGTGAGGCTGCGAAGGGTGCTTTTGGCGTTTTGTCTAACGGCATTACGTCAGAGATCGACAAAGCCTCCGGCAAGCTTGCTATCAGCGGCAAGGCTGTGCGGGAACACTTCAACCAAGACCGGGTTTTGCTTGATGAAAGGCAGAATTTTGAGGCTGACGGCAAAACCGTCAATCTCAAAGCCAAGCCTTCCATTACGGAACTTGGCCGTATGGGCGGTGCAGTCGTAAGGCAACGCGGCGGTGCAGCGCCGTCGAGTGTGAACGTCAGCAATCCTGATGCAGTCGCGGAACGGATTGCCTCTTGGCAGAAGATTGTGGAAAGCCTTGGCAAGGTCGCAGGCAAGCTTGACGACAAAATCTTGTCCGCTCTTGATAACCTCGTTGAAGCTATCGAAAAAGCGCAGGAAGAAAACGCAACCAAGGCGGCCGCCTAACGCCTAGACTACTTTCCCCCTTGTGTGACACACACAAGGGGGAAAATTTATGTCTTGACATGTGTATATCAGTATAGTATACTGCTTAAACTGGAACACTTGCAGGACAGGGAACCCCATGGGCAATTGCAAACACTTCCCGGACGCCGACGACCACTGCGTTATATGCGCGGACGCCGCTAAGAACCTTTTCGTGCTGGGTGGCACGATCAACTTTGAGACGCGTGACGAGGATTTCGCGGACGGAACTCCCCGGACGCTCGCGGACCTACAGGATTACATTGCGGTGGTCATTGAGGGCAAACCTCAAGCCACCTCGTTTGTATTCTGTGTCGTACGCAAGTCTGTGTGACACACACATGACAACGCACCCAATCCCTGAAATCAAATGCACTGTGTGTGATGAGATACTTAATCACGCATCAGATGGCAAAACAAATAGCTCCCCCGGCCCGGGGGATTTCACGTTCTGTCTTTATTGCAAGCACCTAATGGCGTTTGATAAAGACATGAAGCTTAGAGAGTTAACAGAGCAGGAGAAAGCAGAGGCAGAGATCGACCCTGTTGTAGCGGAAGTGCGTGAGTACGCGGACTACATTTCAAAGATGATTAAAGGCAAGAGGCACTAATGATATCGCTACGTCGTATGCGCGAACTCGCGAAGCAGGACCAACCCACAGGAATTAAGATCATGAAAAAGATCACCTTACCCGGAACGGAGACAAAAATGCGATCAAGTGAGAAGCTGGCCGAGGCACTGCACGCGATTGGGCTGGATGATATGGCCGCAAAGGCTAAGGCATTCGCCTACGATGATTTCAAGTCCGAGAGTGCCACGCCCATTATGGACTTGGTGAATGAGTTGGCACGCGTGGGCTCCGTGGACGCATTGGCGCTACGCAAACGTGCCATCGATGGTGAGTTTGACAGCACTGCGGAGGAGAGTGAAGAATGGGCCAAGAGCCCGGAAGGTCAAGAAGCAATGAACATGCTAATCAAAGGGCGTTAGCAGTTCAATATTCAATAGGTTTCCGTCTGCATTGGATTGATGTATTCGATGATAGTGCAGGCGGCGAGTGGGTCTTTAGTTGGTTCAATCCAGAACCATATCACATATGGAGGAGTGTAAAATGGCCTCAGAAGTATACCTAGTGACCAAGGCGAATACCGCTGACAGGTGGGCATTCGTAAACGAGGTTGACATACTTCCTTCATTAGAGCTAACCTATAGCACGGTCGATCATGTGATTACTAAGATCGATCGCACGCTGTATGTAGCAAGAGTGACGAGGGAAGATGTCATCAATACAGACGTGTTCACTGTGCAACGTGTCCCATTGCTGGAAGCTGGCGCACACTTGTAGTCTGTGTGTGTCACACAAGACAGGAGATCGAGAAGTGGAAATTACTAAGGCGACTATGGAAGAGGCTCTGCCGCATATCATGGCGGCAGAGCGGCAACTGGAAACGCTACGGTTCTTCGTAGCTAACAAGGACAGGCTTAGTCTGGATGCGCGTGTCCCTGTTTACTTCAACCACTTAGTTCGAGCAGTGTCTGCCATGCAGCAACTGTTCTATGATCGAGAGGAGTTTTCGGAGCTATATGCCCGGACACTCGCAGAGGTATCGAAGGATCGAGAATATCACTTCGCTATCACGAAGGACCACGACGGCAATATATTCTTTGACACGCATGGGCTGTTACCGCTGGAAACGGTGCAGCGCCACATGCTCTTGACAGGAGGAATTAACGATGCAACCATCACGGTTTCGGGACCAGATTACTCTCGATCCAAAGAGACTACATAAGTTTGTAGCCCTCGACAATCTCACATCACAAATGCCTCTGATTGAGGTGCTTAGCAAGGTCGTGCGTATATGGGTGGCGTACGACCTTGCCCGTGAGTGTGGCACATACATCGAAGTCCGCAGAAGCGGAGAGGTTGTGTGTGTCACACAGTACGAACATGACCGCACCCAGAAAACGGTGAGGCCAGCAAATGAACAGAGAGAACCTCGCGGACTTCGTAAGAAACCGAAACAACGTGCTAAGGACGGGCGACCCAAACAAGTTAAGGGAGTTTATGCGCGAGCGAAACATGCCCGTCCCAAGAAGCAACGCCGCAATGGAAGTGTTGCTGCATAAGACCACAACCGTATCCACGCTCCCACGCGATTATAAACTCAAGTCTCAACAGTGGCTTAAGGATCGTGGATACGAAACAATCTTGGATGATGATAACATAAAGTGAGGTTACGATGAGCAAGACAATGGGCGATGAAGCGGACGCTGATTGGCAGGACGGCTTGGTTGAGGCGGGCCGCGAAAGTCACTGCTCCTACTGTGGTTCGGAGTATTGGCGATGCCACACGATGGAGCAAGCCAAGCACTGCAATCCATCTCCTAAACGCCAGAAGCGCATCCAAAGATGTGAAAAATAGTGCTTGACAAAGGAAATGTATTGCTTTAATATACTAAAATTGTGCAGTTTGTGTATCGATTGTAGACCAATTACCAACCCTGTGTGACACACACAGACCGACAGGAGACTGGATATGCCTAAGCTTGAGAAGATACGGGTATCGTTCGATCTGGATGCGAGCGTACTCGCCAAGGTTCTGATGGAACAGAACAGTGGTTTCAATATCGATGTGTTTCAACCCGCTGTGGAAAAGAAGCCGCAGCCATTAATGATAGAGGATCAGTCGAAGTTCAGTCTTCGTGCGCTGGTCCTCTCGCGTTTGCGGTACACAGGGAAGGCCACGCCGCTGGCCGAGTTGCAAGCCCTTGCAGCTAACAATGATTACGATCCCAAAGCACTGTCCAATTTGATGTACGTGCTTTGCGTGAAGAAGCTAGTCATGCGTACTTCGCCCTCCATGTATAAGATCACGAAGGCCGGTCAGAGTGAGTAGCCTTCATTGGTGGCGGGAGAGGGGTGTGTTATGCACTCATATCCCGCCTTACGGCATGTATTCGATCAGGAAGCATAGCCGTGGAGTTCGCCGTGTATATCTTAACCAAGACGGTACGACCTATTACGGTACTGAGGCTGAATGCCAGAAGGCTGTTCAGCGTGTCGTCAATAGCATGGAGATGGGCCGTGAGCAAAGGGCTTAGTCTTTACAAGTCGTATTCGTTTCGGGATAAGGACCCTGTGATCGATGAGGTACGTACTCTTATACAAGCCGAGGAGTTCTCGTATAAGGATATCCATGAGGCTTCAGGCGTCAGCGTCTCGACCCTCTACAATTGGTTTGAGGGAACAACCAAGAAGCCTCAGTATGCCACGGTCATGGCTGTTGTTTACGCTCTTGGTTACAAGTCTAAATTCATCCGCAACCGATAAAGTGTGTGTGACACACACAGGGAGTTCACCCTATGCCCTTCCATTACATTCCGCAGAAGCCCGTCCAGTGGACATTTCATCACCCCCGTATGACCAACGAACATCTTGGGATGCTGGTCAATTGGTTAGACGAGGCCGATGAGAAAGGCGCGAAAGAGCAACTCGACAGCCATTACCCATATGGTGGATTTAGCAGATACCCCATCAAGGGGTATACGGTCGTCCGGGAGAAATGTTTGAAGTACCCGGGCGATCCATTAATGTGCCCACTGGCATCAGTACAGTTGCGTAACGAGACTGTGTGTTTCTACGACTGTGAGATAGTGGCAGTGTTCCAGCCTGATGGATCGTTTGTGGCCGCAAGGTTTGACTAGCTTGATGGTGGGCAGGAAATTCGACGGACGAAGCATAGGATCGCAACCTGTGTTGCCACACCACCGGACGCCGACGCTGAGTAGTGGTACGGCTCGCGAGGCCCCCACGAACTGCGATAGGGTGGCACCATCAAGGCATGTTATGAAAGGAATTTGGTGGTGAAACTGATGGTGGTCCTCGCGATGTTGCTCGCAGAGGACTTCGTAGATCGCTGGCCTAAGCCAGTCTCTGTTGATCCGGCTCCCATCGTGGAGCCGGAGAAACCCAAGGCTCGTGTGACACACACAAGAAAGAAGCGTAGCGTGTTTGTGTGTCACCGACAATATTACTATCGACACAACTATCGGTATTGGAGATGTAAGCGGTGAAAAAGAACCCAACAGAAGTGGTCGAGAGGGGCCGGATCATCGACGATAAGGATTACGGCTCACCGCACAACAGCGGCCCAGAAGGTGCGTACATTGTACCGGGACCAGATGGTATGCTCAAGATCATTGCCTCGGACGGTGTAGATGATGTCACGGAGATGTTTGAGCATGTAAGTGTGAGTGCCCCGGGGCGTACTCCGACATGGGCTGAGATGCAGTGGGTCAAAGAGCAGTTCTGGGAGGATGAAGAGGTATGTTTTCAGGTACATCCTGCCAAGAGCCAGTACGTCAATTGCCATCCGTACTGCCTTCATATCTGGAGGCATAAGCTGTTCGCACCCCCCCTTCCCCCGTCGATATTGGTAGGCCCGAAGGAGGGGGGAAACCAATAAAAGGAAGGGGGGTGGGTACATACATATAGGAGAGACACATGAGCATACTCAGGTATTGGCGTAAGCTACAGCGAAGGACTGATATGAATACGTTGTGGCCTGCGTGTAAGGAACATGCTAAGAGTTTAGATCATGCTAGGGTAGCATTTTATGCTCACGCAAGTAATGATACAGCATGGACAAAGGACTATACTGCGGATGAACTTATGGACTTTATAAGTCAGCTTAAGTGAACGGAGTAAGAATAATGATTGTGGAAATAGCAAGCCTCGCTGGATGTACGATTGTTCAAGATGAGCATAATCGTTACCGTGTCTTGACTACTAATCTCAATCATTGTCTTTTAGATACCCCTAGTCTAGACGTTGCGTACAAAGTTGCGGAGGAGTTTTCGAAGATGTATATGGGGGCTTTGCATTCCAGTGGTAGTGAACCTTAGCACAGCGTAGTGGAGTCTCGACCATGGTGCTATGTACCACGTACGAAGATCGCAGAGCTTAAACGAACCTGAATAGGACGCCCCATGTGTGACACACACAGACCTTTAACAACCGAACAACTCGACATACTTCAGTTCGGTCGAATACTTCATGACAGGAGACTGGAAATGGTTAAAGCATTCAATAAAGAAGACGCAGTTGGTGATCTGGGCTTCCAGACACAGATACTCAAGGCACTGGACGAATTGCCTTCGCGTATCAAGTTCCCGGACAACTCGAACAAGGGTAGGCTGTATGGTCTGCTCGCCATGTGGAAAAGGATCAAGAGCATTGCGGACAACAGAGGAGAAGCCTTACTTAAGGAACTGCAAGGCGAAGAACTTATTGTCGATCCAAAGACAATTAAGACTGCGGGCACTCACACTCTTGGTACTGCGGGAAGGCTCGAAGTTATCGTGGATGTTACACAACCAAGGCGAGAGTTTAACCTCGACTGGTTCGCAACCGAACTACAGAAGCGGCACAAGGTGCCACCGGCCCTTACCAAGTCGCTCTATGAAGAAGCCAAAAGGCCGGGAACGTCTCAAACCAGAACCATCAAGGTGACTGAGAAAGGTGTGGTGATATGAGTAAGACACCTGAGGAGGTACATAACCAATTAGCCGGACCTATTATCACGGCTATCATTACGCCTGTTGTGAAAGCCGGTGGTAACTACGAGGATGTTATAGTCCTGCTCGAAACAATTATAGCAGGTACTATCCTATTCATATCCAAGCCTGACGGCGAAGGTATCATTTGGGACGCAATACATGAGGGGGTCATGACCCGCATGGAAGACCTTAAGGCAACTCTCATAGAAAGAGGTTTATATGCCACTCATCTTGGCCCCGTCTTTCAGCAGTTCGACCCGGGAGGAAGTGGAGGAGCATCTGGAGTGGGTGAGGGACATACGCCTACAAGCAGCACTGGAGTTTCAGCAGGGCAAGGAGGCTCGGCTGGACAAGGAGTTCAACCAAGTGTCTCGCAGGCTGGAAGTGACGTACCAGTCGCTGGGGAAGGCACTCCAGAGACTCGACAGAGAGATTGAGAAAGTCGAGGACTACCTAGCCAAGTGTGAAATGCTTCAACAGGAAGCGGAACTAGCAAGCGATAGGATCGCGGACGCGAAAGGATAGAACATGTCGGTTACAGAGGTAAAGGAATTAGTCCATGTCAATAAGGACCCAGATGAAGAAGTGGTTATCGGCGACACTGGACGCGATCACTTCTTACGAGTTGATTTGGAAGACGACCGAGCAAGGCTCAGAGCGGGAGCCGCCCTCCTCAACACTTTCAACTTTGCAATACAAGAGCAGTCGGGACGAAAGCATTGGAACGAGGGAGACTTCCACAGGTTCATCCGAGCCTACGTTGCCCTCGACGGCATCGGACGCCCCCCCAAGAAAGCCTGACGCGCTATTCATCTGGTACAGGGGCTTCTATGGGAAGCCCCTGCCCCAAATCATCCGCGACATCCAGATGTTTGAGTATCAGGTAGAGTCCAACAGGATACCAGTCATCCAACGTCGCGACATTACAGAGGCAGAGGCTTCGCTAGGCATAGATAAACTGTCGAAGCTATATCCGTGTGAGACACACAATGACGATGATGACAGGAAAGTGCGACGTATGCCAGACAAATGACGCCATTGGTGTGGCATCGACAGCCATTCCATTGAGCGTGGCATACTGTTTAGAGTGTGCCAAACGAAATGCTCAGCCCATATGCGTGTTCGAGATTTGGGAGGAGGACATACCACCGAAGGATCACGCGGCACCAGATCACTTCGTAACGTACCAAGACGGCAAGTACATCACATACCGCAAGTGGTATCACAAGAGGAAGCATCCAAAGGACGGGGGAAACCATGGCGATCGTGTATGATTTCAAGAACATCAAGAAAGCGTGCAACGATATATCGGAGAGCATCTTGGGGCCGGACAAAGACGAGAAGTATGTGGTGTTCGAGCCTGAGACTGATCTAAATCCAGTGGACCCTGCATATGCTCCGCGACCGAGGTTCCCACCTGTGCCGCAGGCTCCTCCTGTAGCGAAGGGGTCAATCAAGAAGGGATTACACCGTTACTGCGAAGCGTGTCGGTGTCGGCTAATCCAGAAACCGGGATATGGCTGGTACTGCACGGACTGCGATGCTTTTGTGCAAGTACCATAGGAGAGTGACATGGATTGGAATGAATTTAACCGAGAGTTACAGAACCGGGTAAGTGACCCCGGTCTGCGGTACATGCTGGGGATGATATATGA
>Ga0105249_10001666_pt1 | contig 19481 bp, 16 predicted proteins | sample KBSS44metaG_FD_81522 | JGI IMG/M metagenome (GOLD analysis project Ga0105249, IMG submission 81522) | Switchgrass rhizosphere microbial communities from Kellogg Biological Station, Michigan, USA - KBS S4-4 metaG | ecosystem: Host-associated > Plants > Roots > Rhizosphere > Soil | place...
ATCACCATCATTATCTAAATCTGCATACGCCGATCCATTGGAAAATCCCGGCTCATCCAATCCCCATTCTTTGGCCTTATTCGTAAATGTTAAATCCCCATTGTTACTGAATGCATAATTGGAAATAGGATGGGAAGGAATAAGATCGATAAGGCTTTTAATAATATCCTTCTCTTTATGCAAAATTTTTTGTCTTATCGAAGCAGTAGCATCTGCAGCATATTGAATGTAATCCTGATCAGTAATGTCCTTATAAATTCCATTGGCAACGAATATATCCTTGTACCCATCGTTATCAAGATCGGTTATTAATGCACCCCAGCTCCAGTCAGTAGCGCTTGTGTTACTAAGACGACTGATTTCTGAAAAAGAAACCTCGCTGTTTGCTCTTTCTTCCAAAGAAGTGTTTTTGGAAGCTGAATGAGTTAAGCCGTCATTTAATTGAAGAGCATTCCGTACAAATTGGGTATAATAACCATTGGCAAGATCGGATTGATATTTATCCCAATTTTCAAAATTGGTCTTGGTTTTTATCCTCGCTTCAATTTCGGGAAACATATCGGTTACATAAATTTCGGGATACCCATCATTATTAATGTCACCGATATCGGCACCCATTGAATTCATGCTGATTTCACGGATACATTGTTCCAATGATTCTTTAAACGTTCCGTTATGCTGATTGATATAGAGATAGTCCTTTTCAAAAAAATCATTGGATACATAAATATCCTGCCATCCATCTTTATTTATATCTGCAATCGTCACACCTAAACCGAAACCAATTTTGCTACTGTAAATACCGGCTTGTTTTGTTACATCAATAAAATGATTTTCATCATTGCGATATAATTTATTTCCGCCCAAACTATCTACGATATTCCGCTGATCTTTTATCAAATCATAATTACCGACTGAACGAAAAGAATTAGTCAAAAGATAGCAATCCAGATCACCGTCATTATCATAATCAAAAAAAACTGCGTGAGTAGATAAGCCTTTATTATCAAGCCCGTATTCATGTGCTTTCTCTGTAAAAGTCAGGTTACCATTATTAATGTACAATGAATTACTTCTATTCTCACTCTTTATATCTCCCGATTTGCAAACATAGATATCCAACCATCCATCTCCATTTACATCAGCCATTGTAACACCCGTTGACCAAATGCCATCCGATATAACTCCGGCTTTTTCTGTTATGTCTTCAAACTTAAGCCCTCCTTTATTAAGATAGAGTTTGTTTGATTGTTGGTTAGAACAGAAAAAGATATCAGGTAATCCATCATTATTAATATCCCCAATCCCAACTCCGCTTCCGTTGAAAAAATTGCGGAATGTATAAGGATTGAATTCTTCTGTATAAGTCACATCATTTGAAAATTTTATCCCTGTTTGTTTAGATGGCAGCAACGTAAACAAATTATTTTGTAATGTCTTTTTTTGATTGCAGGAAAAAAAAATTACTAAGCCCAGAGATAGACGAAAAGAAAGAGAGAATAATGAGATAGTCTTTTCAACACAGGGCCTTGACATTATAATAGTATTGACTTATGTAAAATGATGGCAGGTAAATTTATATCAATACTCTAAGGAATTGTGAGTTAGCGAACGACAAAATTACTCTCTAAAGAAGAGATGCAGGAAAATTTTCCTGCATCTCAAATATTTAGTATTTATCACTGAATTAATAACCAGGATTCTGAGTCAAATTTTTATTTGCATTCAACTGTGTCTCAGGAATAGGAAAAACATTCAAATGGTTAATACCTCCCGGTCCGAGATTATCAACGGGATCTGCATTGTGAAATCTCCATGCACTATTATAAGTACCGAACCGAATCATATCCTGCCTTTTGAAACATTCACAAAATACTTCTCTTCCCCTCTCTGCAGCAAATGATGCGGCAGTTAAAGTAACAAGTGGAAATACACCAGCACGGGCCCTTATCTGGTTTACCAATGCAAGAGTAACGAGGTCGTTCCAGTTATTGTTTTTTCTAGCGGTTGCTTCTGCTTTGGTTAGCAATATATCTCCTAAACGGAAAATCGCCCAGTCATTATCCATATTTTGATGCATGCCATTATAAAAATTCCACTTGAAGATTCTCGCCCCGGATTGGCGCCATGCATTCGGTTGCAATTCATTTATGTAAGGCGTAAAAGTAAGTGGAGCTCCATCGGGATCACTAGCATCTGCGCCTCCATCTAATACTCTTGAGCCATCAACAGCAAACTGTGGCCCGACAAGAAAATTATTCAGCATTCTTTTATCCAATGTACCTCTTGATATAGCTCCATTTGGAGTAAGGCCAATTACGGGTCCCGTTGGACCCGGGTTTTGAACGGAATCAATATAAGATTGATAAAATTCCTGGATAGTGGAAAAACCGTTCCACGGTTGTGCATCGATATTATACTGCTGAGCGCTATTCAAGTGTAAGGTCATCATATCTATATTCATGCCGCCTGCCTTAATGCCATCGAAAGGTACAGCCCAGATTATTTCTGGATTACCTGTATTGTTCCTGCTAAAAACATCACTGTAATTTGGGGAAAGAGTGTATTTACCCGCATTAATAACAGTGTCACAAGCCGCGATACATTTATCCCATTCAGCGGTTCCTTTATACACCTGTGCATTCAAATATAATTTAGCTAAGGCTGCCCATGCCACATATCTTGTTACTCGTCCATATAAAGGGCCATCTTGTGGACCTACCCGCGGTAAAGTAGCAATAGCTGCTATTAACTCTGATTCAACAAAAGCATATACCTCAGGCCTTGTCTTATTAGCTGGTGGAGTTGTGGCTAAAAAATCAGTTACAACAGGCACTCTACCAAACCAATCAAGCAACCAGTAATAATATATAGCACGCAATGCTTTTAATTCGGCAATATAAGCTGGTGCACTTGTTGAAGTACTCGTTTTTAATATGTCTAACAATTTATTGCAACTGGAAATTCCCCCGTAGCAAAAATTCCAGCCATTATTAGGAGTTCCATCATCTTTTCTATAAGTATGTGTTTGTAATCGTACCCAGTGTCCTCCATCACCCCAATCGGGCCCCTTCGTGGGCACTACAACTTCATCAGTAGTTACCTCATTTAAAGGAATTTGATGGTTATTCCCTCCAAATCCATATAGAGGAGTATAGGCAGCGGCTACCGCTGAAGCCAGTTCAGCATCTGTCTTTAAAAAGTTATCCTGGATAACTGTATCATAAAGTACATCCTTCTCATCAAGCTTGGTACAGGATGCAAATAGTGCAAGGACTATTAAAAAGTACTTTATTCTTTTAATGCGTTTCATATTTTTCATTTATTAATAATAGTTAGTTTAATTAAAACCCGAGGTTCACACCCAGCGTAAATGAACGTGTATATACCCATGTTTCTCTCCTGTCAATACCGGGTGCTAACACGTTAGTACCATCAACATATCTTACTTCAGGATCCACTCCAGTATAATTTGTTATCGTAAACAAGTTTTGCGCCGTTACGAAAATTCTTAATGAACGAACACTGCTCAACATACCTTTCTTAGGTAAAGAAGAAACATTATAACCCAAAGAAGCATTATCAAGCTTGGCAAAAGAGGCTTTCTCTACATCTATGCTGCTATATATCTGTTTATCTTTTAAAGCCGGGTTAAAGAATTTTGAATTTACAATATTGTAATTAGTTGCATTCTTTGGATTTTCATAAAAGGCGCGGAAGGTATTGATCAATTGATGACCGATCGACCCGCGAATGAAGAAATTTAAATCAAAATTATGATACCTGAAAGTGTTTGTCCATCCGAACTCAAACTTTGGTAACCCGTTTCCAATAACAGTGCGTTGAGCCTTGTTTGAACTATCCGGAACACCTTTGCCAGTACCATCATCGAAAAGATAATAACCTTCAGGAGTATAACCTAAAAACTTATACCCATATAAAATTCCGATTGGCTGACCTTCTACTGCTCTTGTTAACTGAGTAGCTTCTTGTCCCGGAGTTCCCAAATTGGTTGCTCCTACATAAGAGCCTTTTAATGATTCATCCAATTTTGCCAATACGATATGATATCTTGAATAGGTAGCACCTGTTGTCCAATTTAATGCCCTTCCTTTCAGAACATCGTAGTTAGCCGTGGCTTCAAATCCACTGTTATCCAATTGTCCGATATTTTTCCACGTTGTTGTGTATAAATTCGGCGGAGAAGGAACCGTAACATTAAAGATCAGGTCTCTTGTTTTCCGGTTAAAGTAATCAAAAGTACCGGTGAGCCTGCTGTTTAAAAGAGAAAAATCTAAACCAATATCCAGCTCAGCTTTCTTTTCCCATTTTAAATTAGGGTTAGGATTGCCAACTCCGGCATAAGCAAATCCGTAAACGCCATTGCCCAAATAACTGCTTCCGCTGGTGCTCCAAACGGGAAGAGACAAATAAGAACTTGGAGGTAACGCCCCTGTAATTCCATAGCTGCCTCTTAACTTTAAGGTATTGATGAAATTAACATCGTCTAATCTTTTCAAATCAACTCCGGCACTTACAGCTGGAAAATCTCCCCATTGATTATTTGCACCAAACCTGGTTGAACCTTCATGCCTGAAGCTGGCAGACAGGTAAACAAGGTTATCATAGTTAAGATTTACTCTTCCAAAAAAGGCAATCAGTTTATATCCATTTTTATAACTTGCTGCCGTTGCGAGACCTTGTTGAAGATTAACAGCGGCTCCAAAATTTTCGCCTGATCCGTCTGTAACAAAATTTCCTGCGCCAAGACTATATCCTTTAAAAAGGAAATTCTGATAAGAATATCCTCCTACTGCTGCAAGAGTTAGTTTCTTAAAACTGTGATCATAGCTTAATGTATTTTCATAAAGCTGATCGTAGCTTTCATCGTCTTTTTTATAAGAATAACCACCCCGGCTAAAACCAGAATAGTCATTAAAAAAACCACGGGAAATCCATGCAGTTCTAGGAGAATAAAGTTCGTTATATGAACTCGAAGTCTGCTGTGCGTAGCGAACTAAAAATTTTAAATTCCTTGCAATCTCAATATCAGCGGAGCCATTAAAGTTTAATCTCTTAATTTCAGTTGTGTTGGTATTTTGCTCCAATACAGCTACTGGATTTGAATAGTCAATGAGATTAGTTTCAAAATAGCCTCCATGTGCAATATCAAACAAAGGATCTGTAGTATGTACCGGAGCTGTAGGGTTATATATGGTTGCATATTTAAAAGCATGTCCAAATCCATTATCCTGCGTTCTTCTTGTTGCATTCACGATAAGATTAAAAGTAACTCTGTTATTTAGCGCTTTTTGAGTCAGGTTTAACCGGCTGTTCAGTTGCTGAAATCCGGTTCTTATGGCCACGCCCTGTTCATCTCTGAAGTTAACAGACGCATTATAGGTAGTTCCCTGTGCTCCCCCCGATAAGGAAAGATTATGCACATGGGAGATAGCCGTTCTAGTAATTTCATCATTCCAGTCCGTTGATGAGCCATAATCCTTTGCGCCGGGTAATTTTTTGAATTCCGCAGCAGTCATATGAGGGGTAAATTTCACTGGATTTTCGGCTGTAACCGATCCGTTGTAAGTTACCTGGGCCTGGCCCGATTTTCCTTTCTTACTTGTTATTATAATTACGCCAGATGAACCACGGGTGCCATAAATAGCAGCAGCCGATCCATCTTTTAATATATCAATACTTTGAATGTCGTTCGGATCTATTGTATTTATATCAGCGCCGATCTGGCCATCCAGCACGATCAAAGGCGAAGTATTTGCGCCCAATGTTGATAGTCCTCTCAGACGAAGTACAAATCCACCATTTGGATCGCCACCGGGACGGGATATAGAAAGCCCGGCAGCCTTGCCTTGCAGCAATTGAGCAACATTGCTAATATTTCCTTTATTAAACTGGTCAGCGTTAATAGTAGTAATAGCGCTGGTTACTTCTTTTCTTCTTTGTGTACCATAACCGGTAACCACTACTTCGTTAAGGCTGGTACCCGTTGCAGTAAGAGCTATATCAATTGTTGTAACACCAGAAATATTTACTTCTTGTGTTGCGTAACCTACTGAGGAAAACAGTAGAATATTGGCATTAGCCGGTACGCTGACACTGAAAGTTCCATCTGGTTTTGATTGGGTTCCTGTACCGGTACCTTTTACAGTTATGGAGACACCAGGTAAAGCAGAACCGTCTTTTGAATCTGTTGTTTTTCCCGTAACTGTTTTTTGGGCAAAAATTGATGAGGACAGGAGAATCAGTACGGCAAATGCCATACTTCTAAGCAGTAGTTTTGCAAGCATATCGTTTTGTTTTTAGTAAATGGTGATTAAATGTAACCAATATGTACAATTCACACAAAATTTTTTTAAGAAATTTTTTTGTTTCTGAATTTTGATAGCTGCCTGTTTTTATTTATTGAAGACTACTGACATTTGCTGATAATTATATGTATTCAAAAGACCAGGTCGCAAGACTGCAACAATCGACAGTTTCTTTGCTTAAAGAAACCGGAAAAGGAATATCAAAAAAAAATATCGAGCCGCTGAGGGAAGCGTTGCGCTTTCATGAATATCGATACTATATTCTCAATGACCCGCTGATCTCCGATTTTGAGTATGACCAATTATATAAAGCGTTAGAAAAAATTGAAAAAGAATATCCGGGAATTGTTACAGGAGATTCACCCACACAAAGAGTAGCCAAAGGACTTACTAAAGAGTTTCCCGTAGCAAAACATCTTGTTCCCATGTTATCTCTTGATAATTCTTATAATACCGAAGACCTCATTGATTTTGACAGGAAAGCAAAAGAGTTGACAGGACTAAAAGAAATAGAATATTGTGTAGAACCCAAATTTGATGGGGGAAGTATTTCATTGATATATGAAGACGATCAACTTGTTCGCGGAGCTACCCGTGGTAATGGCGTAGAAGGTGATGAAGTAACTACGAATATCAAACAGATAAGAACAATACCCTTATCAGCTAAGTTTTCTAATTATGGCCTGCAACAAGTAGAAATAAGGGGTGAAGTACTTATCAATAAAAATAATTTTGGCAAATACAATGCACAATTGGTCGAACAGGGCTTTGCTCCTTTAGCTAATCCGCGAAATGCCGCTGCAGGAACGTTGCGGATAAAAGATCCCGAAGAAGTAAGAAGAAGAAATCTCGAAGCATTTGTTTATCATGTAAGTTTTTATTCTTTATTGAAGGGTAAAAAAATTCCAAAGGAACTTACCAATCATTCAGGCTCATTGGAAATGCTTTGGGAGCTTGGTTTCCGCAGTCCACAGAAAGAAAAGAAAGTATTGAAAGGAATTGATGCAGTGATAAAGTATTGTAATGAATATGAAATAAAAAGAGATGACCTGCCTTATGAAATAGATGGAATGGTCATCAAGGTAAATGATTTTGCATTGCAGGATAAAATGGGAATGACCTCTCATCATCCCCGCTGGGCTATTGCCTGCAAGTTCAAGGCAAGACAAGCAACCAGTAAATTATTAAATGTAGAATTCCAGGTAGGAAGAACAGGTTCAATTACACCGGTTGCAAAAATTCAGCCTGTACATATTGGCGGGGTTACGGTTTCATCCATTTCATTATTTAATGAAGATGTGATAAAAGAAAAAGATTTAAGGATCGGCGACCAGGTGTTGGTAGAAAGAGCAGGTGACGTTATTCCTTATATTGTAAAATCGCTGGCTGATGTAAGAACAGGGAATGAAAAGAAAATCCATTTTCCAAAATGCTGCCCGGTATGCGACAGCAATCTATTTAAGGAAGAAGGAGAAGCAGCATGGAGATGTGTTAACATTGAATGCCCTGCACAGGCAGTGGAACGCATCATTCATTTTGTAAGTAAAGATGCCATGGACATTCGTGGTTTTGGTGAGGCCAATGTTAGAAAGTTTTATGAGTTGGGTTGGTTAAAAGATATTCCCGGTATTTATACACTTGATTTTAACAAAATAGGAGGACTGGAAGGTTTTGGTGAAAGGTCGATCAGTAATTTGCAATCGGCAATACATAATTCAAAGAATCAACCATTGCACAGATTGATATTTGGATTGGGTATCCGTTTTATTGGCGAAACAACTGCAAAAACATTAGCCCAGGCAGTTGATCATTTGCTCGATCTAAAAAATTTTACATTAGAACAATTACAAAACCTGGAAGATATAGGACCTAAAGTAGCCGGCAGTGTCTATCATTTTTTCAGCAATAAAAAAAATATCATTATGCTGCAGCAATTAGAGAAGCTGGGGCTAAAGTTGAAAAATGAAAAAAAAGAGCATACAAAAGATGGAAACCTCACAGGGCTGACATTTTTATTTACAGGAACCTTACCAACTTTAAAACGAAGTGATGCGGAAGCCATGGTGGAAGAGAACGGGGGACAAATTATAAGTGGTGTAAGCACCAAACTTAACTATCTCGTGGTTGGTGAAGATGCCGGCAGCAAATTAGAAAAAGCAAAAAAAATAAATTCGGTAAAAATTATTTCTGAAGCTGAGTTTCTAAAAATTCTGCGGAAAAATTAATACTGACTGCTGTAATTTCTTTTTAATTTAGAATGATTGAAATAATGCGCTGATAACTCCCCTGTTATTAATTGCATCTTGCCTCGCTAAAAAATTTTTTATGATCGAAAAATTAGCAGGTGAAACCTGGAAACTTTTAACCTTTCCCGGCTGGAGGAATCTTCGAAACAGGTATGCAGTATCCAATCATGGACGAATAGCGAGCTATAAAAAAAACATATTAAAAGATGGAAAGCTGTTAACAGGTTCATTAACTACAGGCTACCGTACATTGAATCTTCATCGTCCTGGTAATAAAAGCACCATTTATATACACAGGGAAATGGCCAAGCTATTCTTGAAAAGAAAATCCTCTCAATATAAATATGTCATTCATCTTAATCATAACAAGCTTAACAATAATATTAAAAATTTAAAATGGGTGACTACAGAACAAATGATAGAACATCAACAAAAAAGCCCGGTAAGAATCGCTTATAAAGAAAAACAGGCCAATCGGTCTGTGGGATTAAAACTTACTGCGGCCCAGGTTAAAAGCATTAAAAATATTCTCAACAGTAAAAAACGCAACATCACTATCCGACAACTTGCCAATAAATATAATGTAAGTGAAATGACCATCTATCGCATTAAGAGCGGAGAGAATTGGGCGAGAATATAGCGCCGGTTTATAAATTTAAACTGATCATTAAGAAGGCATCTCTAATTTCACTTTCTATTTTAAAATATTTTTCAACTATATTTCTATGCTACAATCTTCAACCTTAAAATTTTTAAAGGATTTAAAAAAGAACAACAACAAACCCTGGTTTGATGTTCACCGAAAAGAATACGAAGAAGCAAAAACGGATTTTGCAAACTTTATTCAACAGGTTATTGATAAGTATGCTAAAAATGATCCTTCCATAAAATTATTGGCCGCCAAAGATTGTATGTTTCGCATTAACCGCGACATTCGTTTTTCAAAAGATAAGACACCTTATAAAACAAATATCGGGGCCTATATAAACCGTGGAGGGAAAAAATCTTTATATGGAGGTTATTATTTTCATTGCGAACCTGGTCAAAGCTTTGTTGGTGGCGGATTGTGGATGCCTATGCCTCCTGAACTAAATAAGGTGAGGCAGGAAATCGACTATAATTTTCCGGCGTTTAAAAAAATCATTACTTCCAAAAAATTCAAATCGGTTTATAAAGATCTTTCCCGTGATAAAGAATATGTGCTTAGCAGGGTGCCTAAAGGATACGAATCAACTAACGAGGCAGCTGAGTATTTAAAATTGAAAAGTTTTGTTTCGCTCACTACTCTTAAAGATGCAGATCTTACTTCAAAAAATTTATTAAAGAAAACGGTGGATGCATTTGAGGCATTGCAACCACTTATTCATTTTGTTAATGAAGCTGTAGAAGCATAACGGATCTGTGTCCTTTGTGCGATTGATTAATTTTACACAATCAATAGATTATAAAGACAAAGCCGATAGCATGGAAACTACATTTTATATAGTATTGAATATAAAAAAGGGAAAAGGTTTTGAAACTGGAAGAAAAATAGCCCTTACAATAATCCCTGCTTCAATAAATACTCGGCAATTTGTACAGCATTTGTAGCAGCCCCTTTTCTTAAATTATCTGAAACGATCCACATGTTCAATGTCTTCGGCTGTGTCTCGTCTCTTCTTAATCTTCCAACAAACACTTCGTCTTTTTCATGTGCATCCATTGGCATAGGATATAATTGTTTGGAAGGATCATCTACTAAAACAACACCCGGAGCATTACATAATAATTTTTTTACCTCATCTAAATCAAATTCATTTTCAAATTCCACATTCACACTTTCGCTATGACCGCCGATTACCGGGATGCGAACGGTAGTGGCCGTAACACGAATGGAATCATCCCGCATTATTTTTTTTGTTTCATTCACCATTTTCATTTCTTCTTTTGTATACCCATTTTCTAAAAAGACGTCAATCTGTGGAATTGCATTCAGATCGATAGGATATTTATAAGCCCTTTCTCCGGCCATTCCATTTCTTTCATTCATTAATTGTGTTACCGCTTTTACACCTGTACCTGTTACACTTTGATAAGTACTTACTACCACTCTTTTGATCTTATATTTTTTATATAATGGGTTTAGCGCCACTACCATTTGAATAGTGGAGCAATTTGGATTGGCAATGATCTTATCATTTTTAGTAAGAATATCCGCATTAAGCTCCGGCACTACTAATGGTTTTGCAGGATCCATTCTCCATGCTGATGAATTATCGATAACAGTTATTCCCGCTTCAGCAAACCTTGGAGCCCATTCCAATGAAGTACCGCCGCCTGCTGAAAATATAGCCACAGCTGGCCCGGCAGCAATAGCATCTGCCATGCTTACTACCTTGTATTTATTTCCTTTGAATTCAACCAGTTTACCAACTGATCTTTCTGATGCAACCGGAATTAATTCTGTAACAGGAAAATTTCTTTCGGCTAATACCTGGAGCATTTTTGAACCCACAAGCCCTGTAGCGCCGACAACTGCAACTTTCATTTTTTTGTTTTTTTTTAAATTAATAAATCGACTTTTAATAATCGTTCCTTCTAAAGACAAATAAAAAAGCCTTCCGTTTTGGAAGGCTGTAATATGCTGAGATCATACAAAACACATTTTTAACCTTCCCCTTTGCGGAAATGTTTCTTTATGCACTTTGTATGTTTCGTTGTAATCATGAGCCGCAAAAGTAAACTGCAAAGGCTATTCATCCAAATAATCAGTAATAATTTTTATCAGTAAAAAATATTATTAGCACACTTTCTTATCTTGGGCATGAATGAAAACTTTAAAATTACTGCTGATTAGTATCCTCTTATCTCCTATATATCTTGCTGCTCAAAACCGGTACGATGTGGTAATTGATGAAATAATGGCTGATCCAACACCTCAAGTAGGTTTACCTAACAATGAATGGCTTGAATTAAAAAATACAACAACAGCACCGGTTAATTTACAAAATTGGAGAATTGGGGATGCGACCGGACAAAGCGGCCCCTTACCAAGCTTTATCTTACAACCCGATAGTTTTGTTATTGTTTGTACCGGAAGTGCTGTAGCAGCTATGTCTGCTTTTGGCACTACCATTTCTGTTACAAGTTTTCCTTCTCTTGATAATGATGGCGATCAACTTTTCTTAAAAGCATCAAATGGTAAAACCATTCATGCTGTGAGTTATTCTTCAACATGGTACCAGAATGAAGTAAAAAAAGATGGCGGATGGACATTAGAAATGATCGATACGAAAAGTCCGTGTACCGGGATTAGTAACTGGAAAGCAAGTATCAATACAACCGGTGGTACGCCGGGGAAAAGGAATTCCATTGATGCTATAAATAATGATCAAACAGCTCCTCAACTTAAAAGAGCCTATACAATAGACAATACAACTATTATTTTAGTATTTGATGAACCAATAGATAGCTTGAAAGGAGCGACTATCGCCAACTATTCTATGGATGGAGGATTAACGATTGCAAACGCCGTTACCATATCGCCGCTTTTTAACCAGGTGCAATTGAAAACAAATGCTCCGCTTGCAGCAAATACTGTGTACACAATTTCTGCGAACAATATCAGCGATTGTAACAATAATAGTATTGGCCCTGCCAATAAAGCAAAGGTTGGTTTGCCAACAGATGCAGCCGCAGGAGAATGGATCATCAATGAAATTTTATTTAATCCAAAACCTAATGGATTTGATTATGTAGAATTTTATAACAATAGCACTAAAATATTCGATGCCTCCAAATTATATATTGCAAACCGTAACAGCAGCAGTGTGGTTAGTTCGATAAAAGTATTGGCAGCAATACCTCAATATATTTTTCCCGGTGATTATATTGTTATTACTGAAGATGCAAACAATCTTGCATTGAATTATTTGGTTAAAAATCCCGATAATGTTTTGATCGTTTCATCAATGCCATCTTTCCCGGATGACGAAGGTGATATTGTGGCATTAAATTTCCAGGGAAATGTTGTTGATGAAGTAAAATATAAAGATGACTGGCATTTTAAATTAATAGATAACGCTGAAGGTGTTGCATTAGAAAGAATTGATCCTGCTGGTCCGTCACAGGATGAAACTAACTGGCATAGTGCCGCTTCAACGGCAGGATATGGAACGCCAACCTATAAAAATTCTCAATATAAATTGGTTACTGTAGTTAATGCAAACATCGAAGTAGTTCCAAAAGTTTTTTCGCCTGACAATGATGGACGGGATGATATTACAGCCATCCAATATAAGGTAAGTGATCCCGGCTATATTGCCAATATTACCATATTCGATGCAGCAGGAAGACCCATTCGCAATCTTGTTCGCAATGCAACACTTGCGCTAAATGGTTATTGGAATTGGGATGGACTTGATGATAAGGGAAACAAGCTACCTGTTGGCACTTATATTATCTATACAGAGATATTTAATTTACAAGGAAAGAAAGATCATTTTAAAAACACGGTTGTACTGGCGAGAAAATTATAGGGTACTCCCAGAAAAATCCGTTAACAGAAACATCTGTCGGGCTCGCAAGTTTATACTAATTCAATCTCAAAATTCACCAGCTCCTTAAACTGTTGTATCCTTCTATCAATATCTGTTTTGTTGATCTCTTTTAATCTGGTAGGCCCGAATTTTTCAACACAAAAACTTGCCATAGCTGAACCTACAATGATACCTCTTTTCATATTTTCAAATGATATATCACCCGTTTTGGCCAAATGCCCCATAAAGCCACCTGCGAATGTATCTCCGGCGCCGGTAGGATCGAATACTTCTTCTAACGGTAAAGCCGGTGCAAAGAATACACTGTCTTCATGAAATAATAATGCGCCGTGTTCTCCTTTTTTAATGATCAAATATTTTGGGCCCATTTTTAAAATGCTTTTAGCAGCTTTAACCAATGAAAATTGCCCGGTAAGTTGTCTCGCTTCAGCATCATTTACCAACAACAGATCAACTTTTTTCATTACTTCTTCTAATCCCGGCATTGCTATTTCCATCCAGAAATTCATTGTATCCATCACAATGAGTTTCGGTTTTTTCTGTAGTTGTTTGATCACACTCAATTGGATTGCCGGAGATAAATTTCCAAGCATTACAAATTCTGAACCCTGGTAACTATCGGGAAGCACCGGATTAAAATCAGCCAATACATTCAGGTCTGTTATTAATGTATCCCTTGTATTCATGTCCTCATGATAACGACCACTCCAGAAAAAAGATTTTTTATCCGGGATCACCATTACTCCGTCCAATTGTACTCCTCTTTTTCTGAGTTCTTCCATTTCTTCTTTGGGAAAATCATAGCCTACAATCGATACTTGTTGCACGGGTTTTATAAAGTTGCTCGCTGCATAAGCAACATACGTAGCAGAACCGCCAACTATACTATCCGTTTTTCCAAATGGGGTTTCAATTGCATCAAAAGCCATCGTACCTACTGTGATCAGGGACATGTTTTTAAATTTTATTTATTATTATTTTAGCGAGCAAACTTAATGACTTATTGACTATTGGTTATAAATTTTACGCCATTGCCCTTTGCTGACTTATATGACTCCATTGACTTATTTGACTGATATTACTTCCTTACTATCTTTGAGTATGGCTAAAGCACAACGTCCCAAGGCATCCAAAAAAGAATTCATTCTCCAGAAAGCCGCAACTATGTTTCGGGAAAAAGGGTTTTCAGCCACTTCGATGCGAGACCTTGCCGAAGCAGTAGGTATTGAAGCCGCAAGTCTTTATAATCATATTCAATCAAAATCTGAAATGCTGCAGGAGATCATTTTCCGCATGGCCAATAATTGCAATGTGCAGATAGAGAACATGGAGAATGATGATATAAATAGTTTAAAAAAAATTGAATTACTGATACGCTTTCATGTGCAGATGATGTTAAGCCGTTTTGATGATTATTATGTAATGATAAACGAATGGATACATCTTTCTGAACCATATCTTACCAATTTTACTACGCAGCGGCGGGTATATGTACAAAAAATGGAAAACATTATTAATGATGGTATACGTAATAAAGAAATGAAACCGGTAATGCCTTATATCGCCATGTTATCCATTTTATCATCTGTTCGTGGGTTGGAATTCTGGCATCGCAGTACCAAAAAAATTTCTCCAACCGAACTGGAAGACAATATGGTGAGCTTTCTCATTAATGGTTTGAAAAAATAGAGGCGGACAATTCATGTCGATTCATTTTCACTCTATCAAAGTAAAAGAAGTCAGAAAAGAAACTTCCGGTTGCGTTTCCGTCTTATTTGATATACCCGATGAGTTAAAAAAAGATTTTGCCTTTATACAAGGGCAAAGTCTTACCATGCGTACTTTTTTAAATGGAGAAGAAGTACGCCGCACTTATTCTATTTGCAGTAGCCCCTTAGATAAAGAATGGAGAGTAGCCATAAAAAAAGTAGAAGGAGGATTGTTTTCCGGATTTGCAAATGAAAAATTAAAGAAAGATGATGTGCTGGAAGTAATGCCACCCGTAGGAAATTTTTATACCAAACTTAATGCTGACAATAAAAAGAAATACTTAGCCTTTGCTGCAGGCAGTGGCATTACTCCTGTTATCTCTATAATAAAAACAACGCTAAACATTGAGCCCCGATCCAGTTTCACATTAGTATATGGCAATCGAAGCCGTAATTCCATTATTTTTTTTGAAGAATTGGAAACCCTGAAAAATAAATATCTCACACGATTCAATCTTATTCATGTATTGAGTAAAGAAAGAACAGATGCCAATTTAAATTTTGGCAGAATAACAATTGATAAACTTATTGAGCTAAATAAGATAGTTCCTTATAACAGTATTGATGAATTTTTTATTTGCGGACCAGAACAAATGATCTTTTGTGTGAAAGAATTTTTAGAACAAAGAGATATTGATAAAGGGAAAATTCATTTTGAATTATTTACTACACCCGGACAAAAGCAATCAACAGTTAACAGTGAGCAGTCAATAGTTGACAGTGGTCCTAAAAGTAAGATTACGATCAGGCTCGATGGAAGAAGTTTTGATTTTGATCTTTCACTTAACAGCACTACCACAATATTAGATGCTGCTTTGCAACAGGGCGCTGATCTTCCATTCGCCTGCAAGGGCGGAGTATGCTGTACCTGTAAAGCAAGATTATTAGAAGGCGAAGTGATGATGGATGTTCATTGGGGATTGGAAGAAGAGGAAATAAACAAAGGTTTTATTCTTACTTGTCAATCTCATCCAAAAACGGAGAAGGTTGTGATTGATTTTGACATTAAATGAGCCCTTATCAAAGTATTTCATTTCTAACTTTTTCCATTTTAAAAATCCTGCTCGAAAAAGATCGTCGCTCTAACAGTTGTTAGGTTTAACTAAATTTGTTCTTTAATATGCGATAGAATATTTATGGAAAGCTTTGAAAAAAATTTTGAAAATAAAATCGATAAAGAAATAAAGATTGAACCCAAAGATTGGATGCCCGATGCGTATAGAAAAACAAATATCCGGCAGGTAAGTCAGCATGCACATAGCGAAATTGTAGGAATGCTTCCCGAAGGCGCATGGATAACAAGAGCTCCATCCTTAAAAAGAAAAGCGATCTTATTGGCAAAGGTGCAGGATGAAGCAGGACATGGTCTTTATTTGTATTGCGCTGCCGAAACTTTAGGAATGACAAGAGAAGAAATGATCAATGATTTACATAGCGGCAAGGCAAAATATTCTTCTATTTTTAATTATCCCACATTAACATGGGCCGACATTGGTGCTATCGGATGGCTGGTTGATGGCGCTGCTATTTTAAACCAGGTAATGCTTACAAGAACATCTTATGGTCCTTATGCAAGAGCGATGGTTCGTATTTGCAAAGAAGAAAGTTTTCATCAGCGCCAGGGCTTTGATATTCTATTGACCTTAAGTAGGGGAAGCAAAGAGCAAAAAGAAATGTGCCAGGATGCGATCAATAGATGGTGGTGGCCTTCGATGATGATGTTTGGTCCACATGATAAAGACTCCACACATTCAGATCAAAGCATGAAGTGGAAAATAAAAAGAAAAACAAATGATGAATTGAGACAGGACTTTGTTGATATGTGTGCAGAACAGGTAAAAGTTTTAGGAATGATATTACCTGATGATAAATTAAAATGGAATGAAGAAAGAAAACATTATGATTTCGGCGAAATAGATTGGAATGAATTCTGGAATGTGGTGCAAGGAAATGGGCCATGTAATAAAGAGCGATTGGATGCTAGAAGAAAAGCATGGGATGAAGGAGCATGGGTAAGAGAAGCTGCTGCTGCATATTCAGCAAAAAGAAATGCAAAGGCGGCTTAATTATAAATTAATAATTAGCAATGAAGAACTACATCAGAAAATTTTATTACGGCGATATTCCTGAAGATAAATCGGGAGGAAACATTTCTGATAGCAAGGCTACTCATAACGATTGGCCTTTGTGGGAGGTGTTTATCCGGAGTAAACATGGATTGGATCATAAACATGCCGGCAGTCTTCATGCTGCGGATGCACAAATGGCGATTGAAAATGCAAGAGATGTTTATACAAGAAGGATGGAAGGAGTAAGCATCTGGGTTGTCGAATCAAAATACATTCATGCTTCTAATCCCGACGATGCAAAAAGCTTTTATGAACCTGCTGAAGATAAAGTATATCGCTATCCTACATTTTATGATCTGCCGGATGAAGTAAAGCACATGTAAAGAATTATTGATTACTGATTATTAATTATTGGCTGTATAAGGTCCGGAAACAAATAATCAATAATTAATAATGAATAATAAACGCAATGAACGATTACCTGATCAATTATATTCTTCATCTGGCTGACAACGCCTTAATCCTCGGTCATCGCAATAGCGAATGGTGCGGACATGGACCAGTACTTGAACAGGACATTGCTATCACAAATATTTCTCTCGACCTGATTGGCCAGGCAAGAAATTTTTATCAATGTGCCGCTGTTTTAATCGGCAACGATGCTTCAGAAGATACTTTGGCCTATTTAAGAGATGAAAAGGAATTCAAAAACTGTTTATTAGTAGAACAACCAAATGGCGATTGGGCAAAAACAATTCTTCGACAGTTTTTATTCAGCGCTTACCAGTTTTATTTATATACTGAATTACAAAATAGTAAAGATGACCAGTTGGCAGCCATTGCTGAAAAATCACTGAAAGAAGTTACTTATCATCTTCGCTGGAGCAGCGAGTGGGTTGTAAGATTAGGAGATGGAACAGAAGAAAGTCAGCAAAGAATAAAAAAAGCAATAAATGAATTATGGATGTATGCAGGTGAATTATTTATTACAGCAGACTATGAAATAAAAATGGCAGAAAATGGATATGGTGTTGATCCCGCAACATTAAAATCAAAATGGAAAGAAAAAGTAAAAACAGTTTTTGGAGAAGCTATGCTGGCCTTTCCTGGAGATAGTATAATACAAACTGGCGGTAAAAATGGAGAACACTCAGAACATCTGGATAAAATTTTAGCCGATCTTCAAATGTTGCAAAGAACTTACCCAGGCTGTGAATGGTAATTTATGATTGAAGCAAAAAACATATCAGTTGATCAGGTTTGGGCACTACTGGAAAATGTAATGGACCCGGAAGTTCCCGTTTTATCTGTTATTGATCTTGGAATAATAAGAAACGTTGAAATTATTGATGACAGTGGATCCCTTTTAGGAGTTTTGGGAGTTTGTCTTACTATTACACCAACCTATTCTGGTTGCCCGGCTATGGATGTAATAAGTATGAATATAAAAATGGAGTTATTGGCATATGGGCTTAAAAATGTAAAGATCATCCAGGTCCTTTCACCGGCATGGACTACAGATTGGATGAGCGAAGAAGGTAAAAGAAAATTAAAAGAATATGGAATTGCTCCTCCCAATCCCAAACAACAAGTTTGCAAGGATGAATTGTTTGCACCTAATGAAGCAGTGCAATGTCCGCATTGCAATTCTTATCATACCCATCGTATCAGTGAGTTTGGCAGTACTGCCTGTAAAGCATTATACCAATGTGATGATTGCAAAGAACCTTTTGACTATTTTAAATGCCATTAACTATGTCTTCCATTCTTTTTGAAATAAAAGATGCTATTGGTTTCATTACTCTTAACCGTCCTGATAAGCTCAATTCATTCAACCGGGAAATGGCCTTGCTGATGCAGGAAAAATTAGATGAATGCCGGGACAAACAAATAAGATGTGTTTATATAACAGGAACAGGCAAAGGATTTTCTGCAGGCCAGAATCTTGCAGACGTTAGAGAATTCAATGCAGAGAACTTTAAGGTTATTCTTTCTGAACACTATAATCCAATAGTTACCCGGATACGCAATTTGGAAAAACCTGTTGTAGCTGCTGTAAATGGTGTAGCTGCGGGTGCAGGCGCAAACATCGCATTGTGTTGTGATATAGTTGTAGCCGCTCAATCAGCTTCTTTTATACAAGCTTTTTCTAAGATCGGTTTGATACCCGATACCGGCGGCACCTATATATTACCCCGATTGATTGGCTGGCAAAAGGCATCTGCTTTAATGATGTTGGGTGAAAAGGTTTCGGCTGAAGAAGCAGAACGAATGGGAATGATCTATAAATTTTTTCCTGATGAAACTTTTACTGAAAGTACAATAAGCATTGCTAAATATCTTGCGCAAATGCCAACGAAGGGACTAGCCTATACAAAACAGGTTTTAAATACATCCATGATAACAAGTTTTGAAGAACAATTACAGAACGAAGATATTTTTCAACAAAAAGCAGCTGCTACAGAAGATTATAAGGAAGGTGTAAAAGCATTTATGGAAAAAAGAAAAGCGGATTTTAAAGGCGAGTAAT
>Ga0105249_10001670_pt1 | contig 19470 bp, 12 predicted proteins | sample KBSS44metaG_FD_81522 | JGI IMG/M metagenome (GOLD analysis project Ga0105249, IMG submission 81522) | Switchgrass rhizosphere microbial communities from Kellogg Biological Station, Michigan, USA - KBS S4-4 metaG | ecosystem: Host-associated > Plants > Roots > Rhizosphere > Soil | place...
ACTGACGTTCAAAAGTTATACAATCTATAATAGAATTTTTTACTTGAATGGCCGCTTTGATCTGATCAGGGCGGTCTTTTTATTTCCATTCAGTCATCAGCAGGTACCTTAAAGTAGGTTTTAAGTTTGATGGGATGGGGGCTTCTCTAGATTAGCAGCATAAACTTTTTTTATGAGAAAAAACATATGGCAGGGATTTATCCTTCTTATTCTGATGGCCCTTTTTTTATTTTTTTTCACCAGTTCTTCAACAGCACAAAGTGTAGCAATTAATCCAAATGGAGCTGCGGCTCATGGGAGCGCAATGCTTGATATCACCAGTACAAACAAAGGACTGTTGATTCCCCGGATGACGACAAACCAACGCACAGGTATATCATCTCCTGCAACCGGACTGTTGGTGTACGACACAGATATCAATACATTTATGTATTTCAATGGATCGGGATGGACATCACTCTCGGCTGCAGCAGCACCGGGCGGAAACGAATGGAAAATCCTGGGTAATAGCGGCACAGATGCTGCAATTAATTTTATGGGTACTACGGATAATATTCCATTGAATTTTCGGATCAACAACCAAAAAGCCGGCAGGCTTGATGTCAATGGCAATGTTTTTTATGGTTACAAGGCTGGTGCAAATAACGCGGTTGGTATTAAAAATATTGCTATAGGAGCAGCCTCTCTATATACTAACACAACAGTAAAGGAATTAATTGCCATAGGCGATTCTGCACTTTTCAATAATGGAACAGGAACATACAATACAGCTGTTGGTACCATGACATTATATGCAAATACCAGCGGACAATCTAATAACGCTTTTGGATACAGGGCCTTAGTTGATAATACAACCGGTAATTCGAATAACGCATTTGGAGTTAATGCGCTTAGCAGCAATAAAAGTGGCAATCAAAATAGTGCCTTTGGCAGCGGTGCCCTGTTGTTAAATACATCAGGATCCTACAATACGGCTATGGGTTACGGGACTTTACAGAAAGATACAAGTGGTAATTATAATAATGCTTTTGGGGAGGCTGCCTTATCTAATAATTTATCCGGAAGTGATAACACTGCAATTGGTTTTGTGGCATTAGGTGGCAACACCATAGGATACAGTAATATAGCTATCGGAACAAGATCTTTACTTAATAATACGACGGGTAACCGGCTCATTGCAATTGGAGATTCTGCTCTTTTTCATAACACTACAAACGGTGTCCAAAATATTGCCATCGGGAGCAAAGCATTATATGCAAACCTGGGAGGATATAATAATAGTGCATTTGGGTTTGAGGGATTGAAAAATAATTTAGGAGGAAACAGCAACACTGCATTTGGAACAAATACATTAACTGGTAATACCAGTGGCAACAGAAATACCGCTTTTGGCGACCAGTCACTTAGATCCAATACTGTAGGGCATAATAATAGTGCTTTAGGTGATTCTGCATTGTACACGAATGGAATTGGTACAAATAATACCAGCCTCGGACACAAAGCAATGTTTTATAATACAAATGGTCATGAAAACACAGCGGTTGGAGTTTTTTCTTTAATTAATAATGGATCGGGTTATAGTAATACTGCGCTCGGGGCATCATCATTAAGCTCTAATAACAATGGGAATTATAATAGCGCAGTGGGTGCGGATGCACTTGGACAAAGTGTATCTGGATGGCACAATACTGCAGTAGGCAATTTGGCACTGTACGGAAATATTTCAGGCAGTGAGAATACGGCTATTGGGTATAAAGCTGATGTTGGTAGTTCCAGTATACAAGAATCTACGGCCATTGGCGCTTATGCAAGAGTTGACCAATCTAACAGCGTGGTGATTGGTAAGGTAGATGGTAAAAACGGAGCAATTGGAAGTGCCCGCGTTGGCATTGGAACTACCACTCCCAATAGCCGTTTACATATCGACGATGGTACAGATGCGAGTTATGTAGGTGGTACAGGTTATTTAACGATAGGCAATGTGGATGCTACTAATATTGTTTATGATGACAATGAAATATTGGCAAGAAACAACGGACTGTCTTCTCCATTATTTTTACAGGCATCAGGGGGTTTTGTAAAAATTGGAGGAGCAACAGCACCCTCATATCAGTTAGAACTTTCAACTAACAGCGCTGGCAAACCCGGCAGTAATACATGGACCATTGTATCGGATGCAAGATTGAAAAAAGATGTAAAAGATTTTAAAGACGGTCTTTCTCTCTTAAAACAAATAAACCCCGTCTGGTTCCGGTATAATGGAGAAGCCGGAATAAAAGATACAGCACAATTTGTTGGTATACTGGCACAGGACATTAAAAAAATTGCACCGTATATGGTTGGTGAAAACAGGTATAAAGATGAAAAAGGCAATCAATCAAGCTATCTCAACTATGATGGCAATGCAATGACCTATATACTTATTAACGCGATAAAAGAGCAACAACAAATGATTGAAAACCTGGCAAAGCAAAACCAGGAAATAACAAAAAAATTACAGGAAATGGAGAAGCTGAAATAGAGCAGAAGAGTAGTACTTCCATTTACTAAATGGAAGTTACCGCCGACTAGTTATTCTTGCAACCGGGCCCTTTTACACAATTACTTTGATAACTGTTGTTTAATAAGAACAGTAAGTTAAATGAAAAAGGGCTTATTTATTTTATTGGGATCAGCTGCTGTTTTCTCAGCCTGCAATAAAGAAGCTTCCGAATATCTTTCGCTTCGAATGGAGTCGGCCTCCAGGGTAAAAACAGCAACCTATGGGTCAACTGTATTCAACTATACGTATGATGCACGGGGAAGACAATTAACCTGTGATAATAGTGACGGCATCAAAAGAACTTATGCCTATTCAATTGGAAGTATCAAAGAATCGGTTTATACAAATACTGTGTTCGAATATTTTTATAAGAATGATCTGAATGCTGATAGCCTGTGTGTACGGGAAACCAAAAGTAATGACCCGTCTTATGAACAACTGTATGAGTACAATTCTGACAGAACGATGGCTAAGATCATTACGAAGAAAAGCGGTATAACGGTTCAGTCGATCAATTTCTTTTACAGCAATGGTAATTGCGATAGTGCCCGGTTCAATCAAAACGGGCAATGGAATATGACGATCATCAAAACTTATTATACGGATCAGTTAAATGTTTTTGGAAATGAGGTTTTTGGAAATGAATATTATGGAAAGGGGAATACGAATATGCGGAGATCTGAAACAGTTGTTTATGCAGGCGGGTCTTCAGATCCAGGCACCAATTTTACCTATGGATATGATGGGTCAGGCAGAGTGATAAAAGAAATTGCCTGCAAAGGAAACAATATTAATAACGGATTGTACACTTATTATTAAAAAACTTTTTATGAAAAAGCCTCTAATAGATATGCTCCTGCTCCTGACAGTAACTACTTTTTTAATATTTGCATTTGTAGGGCTTTCAAACTTATAATAGGGTGTGCCGGATTCATTGCGATATACAGGAGAGCCACAAGCAACATACGATAAAATGCTCCCGGGTTAGGATGGTTTTTGTTCCGCTCAATCTTTCACAACTACCTTAAAATAGGATTTTACCTCGTTAGTATTTTGCTGCAATTAGTTTAGTGTATAATTTTTTTTATGAGAAAGAATATACATGAAATTCTAATGCTTTCGGTTCTAACAGCGTTGTTATTACTTGCATCTTCAGGACATTCCAAAGCGCAAAATGTAGCCGTAAATACTAATGGGGCGGCTGCTCATTCAAGTGCAATGCTGGATGTAAGCAGTACAACAAAGGGAATGCTGATGCCGCGAATGACCTCCTCCAATAGAACAGCGATTGCTTCGCCGGCAGAGGGTTTAATTGTTTATGACACAAATACCAAAAGCTTTTGGTACTATTCTAACAGTATATGGAATGAAATTCCAAAATCAGCGCAGGGTTCATCATTTACACTTCCTTATAGCGGATCAGCTTCAAGTCCCGGAAAGGTTTTTTCTATAACCAATACAAATGCTGGAGCAGGTTCGGTTGCTATTTACGGCATTAACGGAAATACAGGTAGTGGCGTCACGCCCGGAGTTTCCATGGGATTGTGGGGCGATAACTCATCAGGCATCGGCGTAGTTGGCACAAGTATTAATGGAGTAGGCACTTACGGTCTTTCATTTCAAAATCATGGAGTATCCGGATATTCAACAAATATTTCATTTGCGGGAGTATTTGGTTCACATGCGAATGCGGGTCCGGGAGTACTTGGTGAAGCTGGTAGCGGTGGCACCGGCCTTTATGGAAGAGTCACTGGCACATCAGGCAAAGCAGGTTTTTTTGAAAATACAAATGCTGCTAATCCTGATACCGTATTTAAAGTTTTAAATAATGGAACAGGGATCTCTGGTTATTTCACCAATCCAAATGTTAACAGTACTGGTTCATTGGTCACAGGCGATCATTATGGCAAAGGTGGAGGTATCTATATGAAACTATGGAATGCACAAAATAATTCTCCGGGATTGTATATGTACCAATATGGAAATGGTGATGGTCTTTATGTCGGAAGTAATAAATCAAAAGTTGCAAGATTTTACGCGAATGGTGGAAATGCTGATACAGCTGTTACAGTTTCAAATGATGGTACAGGTGTAGGCTTACAGGTAGACTTAAATTCAGTATTTAATACAAAAAATGCTATGAATGTTCTTACAAAGGGAACGGGCCAGTCAGCATCTTTTGAAATAAACAATTCAACAAATTCTGCAGTGGGAGTAAATATTACTACTAATGGAACAGGCCGCGGTTTGCAATCAACCATTTCAAACAATGCAAATGATAAAGCTGCGGTTTATGCAAGCAGCTCAGGAGCCAAAGCTGTTGAAGCCATCGCCCATGATAATGGAGTTATTGGTCAGTCAACTACTTTAACCGCTGGTGTTGGCGTATTCGGACAATCGGCGCTTAACGATAATTTGGGTATTGGTGTCAAGGGGATTTCGTACTCAGCAAGTACAAGCATCGGAGCTGTAATGGGTATTAATAATAATGGTGGTAATGGAGTTTATGGTACGGCAGATGGTTCAAATGCTGCCGGTGTTTATGGAAATTCAACTACGGGATCGGGAGTATATGGTTACTCAGAGTCAGGGCATGGAATATATGGAGTTTCATATACTGGCGCTGCAATATATGGTTACACCTATAATGGCGGTAATGGAGTCAACGGATTTTCCAATGGAAACAATGCCGTAGGTGTAAGCGGTTTGGGTCACGTTACATCTGGCAAGGGTGCTGGAGTTTCGGGTTCTTGTGATGGACCAGGCAATGGAGTTGAAGGCCATGCAGGAACCAATGGCTATGGTGTTTATGGTGAAGCATATTTTGATGGATTGGTTGGTGTATATGGTGAATCATTAAACGGACATGGTGTTCAGGGAGTAAATGGCTCATCAACTAAAGCTGCAATTCTCGGTGTAAACAGTTCTGGTGATGGTGTGGCAGGAACAAGTAATGGAACTGGATATGGTGTTTTTGGTACAGCAGGTACTACAGGTGCAGGTATTTATGGGCGTTCTAATCCTATAAACGCTACCGGGAGAGCAGCTCTTTTTGAGGTACAATCATCACAGAATACTTATGATGCCGTAGTGGTGAATAACGCAGGTTTAGCCGGTACACTCAGGCTTAGCAGCAGCAACTCCAATAACAATGTTACAATGGTACGGTTTACAAAGAGTGGAACAGGAGATTATATGGTTCTTGAAAATGGAAATGGTGATAATCAAATTCGCTTTGGTACAAACGGTGTTGGCTTTTTTAACGGCGGTACGCTGAATAGCGGGGCCGATATGGCTGAAGCATTTGATGTGGATGGTAACAGAAGTGAATATGAACCGGGAGATGTGCTGATCATCTCAACAAATAAAGACAGGACCGTTGTAAGATCTGATAAAGCATATTCAACATTAGTGGCCGGTGTGTATGCAACCAAACCAGGTGTGTTAATGACAGAAGAAAAAATTGATACGGATCTGAGTGATAAAGTACCAATGGGTGTAGTAGGAGTAATTCCAACAAAAGTTTGTCTTGAAGGTGGTGAAATAAAAAGAGGTGATTTGCTTGTTACTTCTTCAACAACCGGCGTTGCGATGAAAGGGGATATCGAAAAAGTAAAGCCAGGACAGGTAATTGGTAAAGCCCTGGAGAATTTCAATTCATCAGCAATTGGAAAAATAAAAGTACTCGTGAATGTAAAATAAAATTATCGATGAAAGACTTGGGCCGCCTTCGAATTTACAAGGCGGTTTTTTATTTCCGTTCAGTCATCCTGAAATGCCTTTGGATAGAATAATAAGACATTCCGTTTGAGCCTGATTAGTTTAGAGTACAAATTTTTTTATGAAAAAAAATATAACAGAAATACTTCTTCTTGTTTTATTAACGACATTTTCAATTCTTCTTTTTGCCGGATTTTCAAACGCACAAAGTGTGGCGATTAATAGTAATGGCGCTGTTGCCAACAGCAGTGCTATGCTGGATGTAAGCAGTACAACAAAAGGATTGCTGATACCGCGCATGGCTTCTTCCGACCGAACAGCAATCGTTACACCTGCGGAAGGTTTAATTGTTTACGACACAGATACAAAAGGTTTTTGGTATTACTCCAATAATACATGGAATGAAATTCCAAAAACAACACAAGGCTCCTCATTTACTCTTCCTTATGCAGGATCTGCTTCGGATCCTGCAAAAGTGTTTTCCATAACGAATGCAAATGCTGCAGGTGGTTCAGCCGCTATTCATGGAAAAAGCGGGAGTCAGAGCAGCGGGGCAGACCCTAATTTTAACTCTGGTGTTTGGGGTGATACTTATGCCGGTGTGGGAGTTTTTGGAAGCAGTAATTCGTACGCTGGAGTGTTTGGAAATTCAACGCTGAGCTATGGAGTTGTCGGTTTTTCTTATGCTAACAATTATGCAGGCATATATGGTGCGAATGTGGGGACTAATGGCATCGGTATAATGGGTGAGATAAGTTCAGCAGGAAAAGCAATATATGGACGGACAAATGGATTACAGGGTAAGGCTGCTTATTTTGAGAATGGATCTCCTTCACATTCGGATTCCGTCGTAATAGTAAAAAATACAGGTCTTGGCATCGGCAGTTTTTTTTCTAACAGTAATACAAATAATGCTCAACCCCTACTTAAAGCGATTCACAATGGAAATGGAACTGCTATCGATATTACACATAATGGAACTGCGCAGGGTATATATGTAAATATGACAAACGCAAGTTCCGGTCCGAATGCCGTAGAAATAAATACTGCAGGACTCGGCCGTGCATTATATGCAACTGTCTCTAATGCACTCAACCCATCCGATGCTATGCAAATAAGTACAAATGGAATAGGGAGAGCCTTAAATGTGAATATTACAAATGCGAATAATTCAAGTGACGCATTTAGAACAAATACTTCCGGAAAAGGGCGGGCCTTGTCGGCAAATATTTCAAACAATAACAGCACAGCGGACGCGGCATACGTATCAACCAGCGGTTTGGGACACGGGTTATATGCCAGTATTTCAAACGTGAGTAACACCGATGCTGCCGTATATGGATTCAGTGCAGGATATTCCGGTATAACCGGCACTGCACAGGTAGAAGGTGTACGGGGTGAGTCACAGGCATCCAACGGGATTGGAGTTATTGGAATTTCTAATTCATTAACAGGTGGCATCGGAGTAAGTGGTGAAACGGATGCAACAAGCGGCGGCATTGGAGTACTTGGAGAAGCAAATTCTCAAAGTACGAATGGTATTGGCATAAAAGGCACTTCTTTTAGCACCAACTTTACGAGTGGGGCTGTTACCGGAATCAATTATAGCACCGGCGCTGCAGTGTATGGTGAATCAACTAACGGTGGCGTAGCCGTGTATGGAAAAACAACAAGACCAAATGGAGCCGCTGTTTATGGAATCAATGATGCATCCAATGGTCATGCAATACAAGGTTATGCCTCGGGTACAAATGGTGTTGGTATTTATGGTGAGGCAGGGAGCTCAAGCTCAGCATACGGAGGTTATTTCAGAAATTCAAATTCTTCCAATGCTACAGATGTAATGAGAATTGATAATCTTGGGACAGGAAATTTTCTTTCTCTTACCACGGGATTGGGTGATACCAAAACTAGCATTGCAAAAAGTGGTAACATAACCACGGACGGAACGGTAACTGTAAAAGGTGATAAAGGCATCATAAGAAATTCCGGGTCCAATCAAATGCGGTATGAAGTGATACCTGTAACGATTGAAGGCGCCGGTGGTACACAGATAAATATTAACGCAGAAGGCTTTTATAATAAAACCGTTACTTTTCCTAATGCATTTACTGCTGCACCAGCTATATGGGTAGGAAATGTAACAATGATTGATGGGGCACAACCTGCCTATGTAATACCAGCATTAATGAGTGTCACTTCTACGGGTTGTAGTATCTGGATACATAATCCGAACAATTTTTCTGTAGATATCAGGCTCACTTATAATTTAATTGCGATCGGAAAGGAATAAGAAGACAATATTTTGATACCGTTCCCTCGGCAGGAGCGACCGCAGAGTAATAATCTTCTTCTCTTTAGCTAGCTTTCAATATTTTACGAAGCGCTGTCCGATTACGGAAGATCAAATTTTATAAGAGAAGTATTTAAAGTATTTTGTATCAATGATTTTTAAAAGATCCGTTGTCATACTTGTTTTTATTTTAACCGGTGGCGAACTTCTGTCGCAACTGAATCCTGTTTTTTATAATCTCAATACAACAAATGGTCTTTCTTACATTGGTGTAAATGATATATGTGTTGATAAAAAAGGAAATTTATGGATAGCGACAGGCAATGGTCTGAATATGTTTAATGGGAAAACTGTCGACAAATATTTTGCTGCTGAATACCCCCAATTGCAAAGCAGCAATATTTTGTCTGTCACTTGCGATAAGGATAACCAGATCTGGGTTGTAACTGCCGGCGGATATGTAACCATGCTGGATGAAAAGCGCAAAATGCACAAAGTGGCTTTAACAGCGGATAATAAATTTATTAAAACATTCAGCATACTACAAACTCCTGATAACCGGCTTTATTTATATTCTGCAAAAGGGACATATCAGTACAAGGACAAGGATAAAATAGCTTTGCCTGATTCGCTTGATAATTCCCAATTCAACTTCTTGCCCCTTCAGGGTTATGAGAAATATCGTTCCATGGGGGGAAATGTAGGCTTTGCCTTTGATGAGAATTATTATTTACTTGTATTCAAAGAAGGCATTCTAAAAGTTAATTATGAAACAAATACAGTTGAAGCCCGTCTTGAAATACCTCATGCCCACGCTTTATCCAGGTGGGGAAAAGATGAACTGCTTTATTATGATGTGGGTGAATGGCGATTGAAAATTGTAAATATCGTTACAATGAAAACTTCATATCCGCTTCAAGGTTTAAAAGATCAGTTTGATAAAGAAGTAACTGCGGCGGTTATTAATGAAGCAAAGCCTATCAATGATCACCAATACCTTCTTACCACGCAAAATGAAGGAATTTATATTTGGGAAACTGCAAGCGGAAAAATATTTAACTACCGGCATTCTGTCACTGATCCTTCATCGATCAGCAACAATACACAATCCTATATTACAGTAGGACAAAAGGGTTGGATATTCATGATTTGCAATCCAGGCGGGATCACCTATTTTAAGAAAAATGAAGTAGTGAATAACCAGTATATGTTCACCTCTTCGAATGGACAAGGCTATGATGGATATATTGCAGGTATTGCTACGAAAGATAATAATACATATTACATTGGTACTTCCAATGGAATGCTGGAATGGAAAAGAAACACTAATAGAACCAACTTCGTCGATTTAAAAGATCCGGATGGTAAATCAGTATTTAAAGATTTCGAGGTTACTTCTGTTGCACTGGATGATATGGGGAATATATGGGCAACCGTTAAAGATGGTTTGATTGCCATTAACAAAAGAAAAGAACTGATAAAGCGATTTAGAAAAGAAGATGGTACTTTAAAACAAAGCGCATTATCCCGGGTAACATTTGGCCCTGATGGTTTTATCTGGGCGTGTGGTATTAATGGTATCTGTAGAATCAATACAAAAACTTTTGCGGTGGATAACCTGGAAAATACACCCTTAAAGCAGTTTGATTCGAGCTATGTAGTGTTGCCCTTATTTACCGATCAGGACAATCTGTGGCTTTTTGTTGATAAAGCAGGTATTTATCACTACAATCTTTCTACTAAAAAGTTAGACGAACTGGAAGGTTTTAAGAAATACAAAAAAAGTGAAGGAGCTTTTGATTTTTCCGTTGACAAAATCGGGAATGTATATTTAGGCAATACCCATGGACTAAAGATTTTTTTTAAAGATGGGCGGGAGAAAATAATAACACGAAAAGATGGCTTGTTGATTGATCGTGTAGAAGGATTGTTGCTGGATAAACATAACCGGATGTGGATAGGAAATGACATTGGCCTTGTTTGTTACAACCCTGCTGATTCAAGTATGCGGGTATTTGATGAACGATATGGCTTGAGTATCTATGGATTCATGGCGGCGGCCTACTTTCAAATGCCCAATGGCGAATTTATGTTTGGTACACCCAAAGGAATTCAATATTTCCATCCTGATTCATTATACAATAAAAAAATATCACTGAATGTTCTGATCAGTAAGATCGAAACAAAGAACATTGTTTCCAATATTGCAGATAATGCTGAATTCAAATTGAAGGCAAGAGATAACCAGGTGACTTTTTATTTTAATTCCGTTGACTTCAGCCCTCACGTAAGAACTTACTACGAATATAAATTGGTTGACCTGGATAAAGATTGGATAAAAATAGCTGATCAAAATTCTGTCCGGTATAATTCTTTACCGGCAGGTAAATATATATTCCGGGTAAGGATCAGTAATGATAATAAAAACTGGCAGCAATCAGATAATGAAGTAACGATCATTATTGCCAAAACTTTTTATCAAACCTGGTGGTTTAAAACACTGGGGATAATAGTAGGATTGTTTTTGATCTGGTATGTTTTAAAGTATTATCAGAAAAAAGAACTAAAACACAGAGAAGAGTTAGAAACGGAACTGGTGATAACCTATTTCGCCTCACAAATAAACAGGCATCTTAAAACGGAAGACATTCTATGGGACATAGCTAAAAACTGTATCAGTAAATTGAATTTTGAAGATTGTGTTATTTACCTGCTTGATGAAAAACGAAATGTGCTGGTACAGAAAGCTGCCTGGGGTCCCAAACTGGCAAAAGATCTTACCATTCGTCAACCAATTGAAATAGCAATGGGCCAGGGAATCGTTGGTAGTGTAGCTGAAAACGGCAAATCCGAATTACTTGCCAATACTGAATTGGATAAAAGATATATACCGGACGATGCCCGGCGGTTTTCTGAGCTGGCTGTTCCGATAATTATAAATAACAGAGTGATTGGCGTGATTGATAGTGAACACAGTCGGAAAAATTTTTTTACAAAACGACATCTCACTATTTTATCTACAGTGGCTGTTTTGTGTGGTGCACAAATTGAAAGGGCAAAAGCAGAACAGGATGAGCAGGAAATGCAGCTTGTGATCAACTATTTCGCTTCACAAATACACAGCCGTTACAATGTGGATGAGCTATTACAGGATGTAGCTGAAAAACTTTTTGGAAAATTAGAGTTTGAAGATTGTATGATCTATGTATGGAATGAAGACAGAACCGTTTTAGTTCAAAAAGCCGGCTATGGCCTGAAAGGTTCAATGCAGGAAATACTGGACAGGACAGCTTATCATATACCGCGGGGCAAAGGTATTGTAGGTGCTGCTGTAGAAAGCAAGCAATCTTTGCTGATAAATGATACGTCAACGGACGACCGGTACTTTACAGCCGATGGCAAAATAATGCTGAGTGAATTGTGTGTTCCACTTATACACGACAATGAAGTGCTTGGGGCCATCAACACAGAGCATCGTCAGAAAAATTTCTATACAGCGAGGCATTTGAAAATTCTTTCTACGATCGCCGGGTTATGTGCCAGCCAGCTAAAGCGTATCCGGGCTGAAGAGGAAAAACAACAAGCTCGTATCGAAGCATTACAAAACAAACAAAAAGCAACAGAAACAAGGTTGCAGAGTTTGCGCTTGCAAATGAACCCGCATTTTCTGTTCAATGCATTGAATTCCGTGCAGCAAATGATACTGGCGAATGAGGAAATGGTGGCTACACGTTACTTATCACGCTTTTCAAAACTGTTGCGCATGATCCTTATACATAGTGATAAAGAAATGGTAACCCTAAAAGAAGAACTGGAAATTTTAAAACTCTATGTGGAACTGGAATCTATTCGTTTTAAAGAATCGTTTAACTACGAGATCATTTGTGATGAAGACATCGATACAGAAGAAGTACGGATACCTACATTGCTCATTCAGCCATTTGTAGAAAATGCTATCTGGCATGGACTCATGCACAAAGAAGGATTCAGAAACCTTAAGGTTGAGTTTACCGAAAAAGAAGATTTTATCCAATGTACAATAGAAGATAATGGCATCGGCAGAAGAAAAGCCACCGAATTGAAAATTAAAACCGGGCAGGATAAAAAACATACCAGCAAAGGCATACAAGTATCGGAAGAAAGATTGCGCTCTATGCGAAATAATGGCGTGTCGGGCTCAATTCTAATTCACGATTTAACAGATACAGGTGGCAGTGCAACAGGCACACGGGTTGAAATTAATTTTCCTACTAAAAGCAGTTGATTATGTTAAAAGTATTATTAATTGACGATGAAGAAAGAGCAACCGATGCTCTTCGGTTAATGATCGAAAAAACAATTCCTGAAATTCAGCAGGTGAGGGCTTGTAATGACTCAAGAAGAGCGGCCGATATCATTCATGATTACCAGCCGGCTTTGATCTTTTTGGATATTCAAATGCCGCACATGAACGGATTTGAATTACTTGAAAAAATGCCTAATAAAAATTTTAAGATCATCTTTACTACGGCTTATAATGAATACGCTATCCAGGCTATCCGGTTCAGCGCTTTTGATTATTTGCTAAAGCCGATCGATATTGAAGAATTACAGGGAGCGGTTCATCGTTTTTTAGAAGGCAACGAAGATTACAAGCAGCAGTTTGAATTGCTGAAAAATATAATGTACAATATCCAGGTTCCTTCTTCTGAAGAATTCAGACTGGCATTACCCACCAAAGACGGTGTACATTTTCTGCAACCAGGAGATATTATACGCTGCGAAGCAGTTGGTAATTACACGAAATTCTTTGTAAACAATAGTAAGACTTACCTGATATCAAAAACATTGGGAGATTATGATACGCTGCTGGCACCGCATAATTTTATTCGTACACATAAAAGTCATCTTGTAAATAAAAAATATATTTCATTTATCGACCACGAAGGGTTTGCCGTCCTGAAAGATGACAGCAAAGTAGAAGTAAGCCGCCGCCGGAAAGAAGATGTGCTAAGCCAGCTTAAATAAGGTGCTACTTAGTTCCGTAGAATCATTTCAAACATCCGCAGAATAGTATTTGGTCGCTTGCTTTCCATTTTCATGATTTCTTTGGTGAATAAATTAAACCATCAATCATGAAAAAGTTCTGTTTGATTTTTTTTATTGGCGCACTGGCTGCCTGCAGTAAGAATCATGACAACTCTGTCACAACGCCTCCTTTAACAGGTTTGACAAGAATGAAAATGCAAACATCGGGAGCAACTGTCTATACCTATTTTTATGACTCGCAAGCAAGGATGGTAAAGATGGAAAATAGCAATGGTAGCAGGAAAGAATATGAGTATGCTGCTGGAAAAGTTACACGAAAATATTATAACACCTCAGGAGTGTACCAGTATTCGATCATTGAAGAATTGAATACTGACGGCTATACTTTTCATTCTACCTATAGTAATCAACCCACCTGGGAATACCTGTACACCTATAATGCCGATAAAACGATGGCCAAACAGGTTGTCGATGCAAACGGAATAACGGTGAAGGACTATTTCTGGAGTAACGGGAATTTGGACAGTATTCGTTTCAGTTCCCAAAATGGAGCCTGGAACTATACCGAAGTGAACAGCTACTATACTGATAAGCCGAACACATTATCCGATGATATTTTTGGAGAACAATATTGGGGTAAGAACAGCAAGAATCTTTTAAAATCTACCGTTAACCATTTCCCGGATGGCAGCTCAAGTATTAAAGATGATTTTACTTATGAATTTGATGGTGAAGGCAAAGTGATAAAACAAACAATTACGAGTGATAATGGGAATATTGAGATCACTCTTAATGCTTATAATTAATCATATTGGTGAGAAGGAATTAAGCAGGCACTCCTAAATGAGTGCTTTTTTGTTTTAAAGAAAAATGTTTTTGATAGCACCGTTCAGTAATTGTTATACTCCTGCCAATAGTATTACTTTATTCTCGTTTGTTATTCATTGTTTATTTGTAATGAAATTAAAATCATTAACAATTAAACTTCAATTATGAGATCTTTAAAACTTTCGATGATCTTAGCCACCTCACTTATTTCACTACTTTCTTTTTCATCTTGTAAAAAAGAAACACAGTCGGTGAAAAAAGAACAACTGCTTGGAAAATGGGAAATGAAACTGCAGGCTGGAGGTGCCTCACAGAAGCTCCAGGTTCAACTGAAAGGCAGCGGGGCAATGGAGCTTGACGCAGAACCATTTGATGGGGTAACGGATATTATTATCTTCTGGGATACGGATCATAATAAATTTAACGCTCATCTCGACTACCAGGGAATTACACCTTTATGGGAATTGCATGGCGATATTGATCCGGCAACACTTTCCATCGCAGGTCAGTTTAAGGTCAACGATCCGCAATCGCCGGTTGATGCTATTTTTACCATGGATAAGCAATGATAAAAAAGTAAAAAATCCCGATCAAAAACACAATTTATTAAAAGCCGGGTTCGCCCGGCTTTTTTTGATTCACGTCTCAATCAAGATAATCCACCTTTCGTTAAGCAGGAAGCGCCATTCACTAATTATTAGTTGTTTTTCGGGTAATGGTAATAGTAATATTGGTTAACAGTTTAAAAAAAAGAAAATGCTGACACTGGGTCTCATATTATTGTTAATGAAGATCAGGAAATGGCGGATGCAGCAGGAATTAAAATGGCAGGCATCATTACTTATGAAAGGTGTCGGCTTTCGTACAAAGGTCGAAGAGATTGTAAAATCGGGTCAGTCCGTTAATGGGTACAAAAAGATTGCGTTTCGTGCAATACTAAGAATTAATGGAAAAACTGTTTGCAAAAAAATGCAAACGCTTGTGAGAGCAGAAAATGTGCTCTATCCGGGTGACAAAGTTTTAATCCGTTACCTGCCCGGAAAAATTGATCATGTGATGATCAGTAACCCGGCAGCATAAAATTGTCTTCATAACTATTCCAACCATAGATCACTTTCTCTGAAAATTAAAATGCCCCTGACAGCGTGGGGCATTTGTATTTAATATATCTCTTGTGATGAAATTGAAATAGAAGCTAATTAGAGTTAATATATTCTGAGATGTTCTTTAATAATACTGGTTCAAATCAATAATAAAACCTTATGACCTTAGTAGTCAAATATAGCCATACGATCACGAACCTTATTACATTATTAAAATGTGAAGCTTCAATTGCAATAAGCGAATAAGGTTGGTTGAATTTAGTGATATGTTTTCTACTAAGGTTTTAGGGCGTTTCAACCTGAGCTCACAGAACTTTTTTCCTGCATTTTTCTGATCAATGTTTTTATTAACCGGATCACTATCTTCTCGCAAGTCAAAATATTATTAGCGGAAGCAGAACAAATCATTGCTTTCATTTACTTTTAGTGCATGACGCTTCTCCAGTTCATCACCTATGCCGGTACATTTGTTTTTGCTTTGACGGGTGCATTCAAAGCAAGGGCATTTAAAATGGATGTATTTGGCGGTATTGTGCTAGCGTTTGTAACCGCTTATGGCGGTGGTACCTTGAGAGATTTATTGATCGGCGTAAGACCTGTGAACTGGATCAATGATAATCTTGCTTTAGGATTAGTATTTGCCGGCACTGCTTTTACTTTCTTATTGAAAGAAAATGTGAACCGTTTCAAGCGCACCATTTTTTTTACCGATGCAATTGGTTTAGGATTTTTTACAGCGTGGGGTATTGAAGTTGCTTTGCGAAATGGTTTAAATGATGTGTATGCTTTGGTAATGGGAGTCATCACAGCAACATTCGGAGGTTTGATCGCTGACATATTATGCAGTGCGATACCCAATCTTTTAAAGAAAGGAGAATTATATGCGACGGCCTGTGCAATCGGTGGCGGTGTTTATCTTTTGCTGAAACATATTCCGCTTGAATACAATATCAATCTCGCCGTTTGTATATTAATTGTAGTAGGGATAAGGATCTATTCAAAAAGAAAAAGATTGATGTTGCCCGATATCTGATCATCGCTGCTAAAAAAAATACCGGCAAAAAAGAAATCGTTGAGCAGGTTTATTGGCGTTTAAAAATTTTCCATATAAAAGATAAAATGTAAAATTGGATCAAACAATTTAAAACATAGGCTAGTATTAAAATCAAGCTAAGGGTTTGGGCATTGATCGGATCATACGGAAAAAAAAGTGAAAGCGGGAATCCAAAAACCCTGTTTATAAAAAATACCGGGATCGCTGCATAGCTTCTCCTGGCTTCATTACTTATATCATCAGCCATTCCAACTCCACCCAGAAAAATAAAAAGAAGTAAATGAATAAGCGTTACGACCAGGAGGTACCCTAAAAATCTATTCCAAAATTTTTTACGGAAGATCAAAATGACCGGTTTTTGCTTACCCAATCGGTAATATAAGCAGCAATCTCTGAAGTAGGCGTGCCCGGTGCAAATAATTTTCCAACACCCATTTCATTGAGCTTTTTCATATCATCATCGGGAATGATGCCGCCGCCGGTTAGTAATACATCATTCATGCCTTTTTGTTTCATTACCTCCATCACTTTTGGGAATACAGTCATATGAGCACCGGAAAGAATACTGACACCTATCGCATCAACATCTTCCTGTAATGCTGCATTCACCACCATTTCAGGAGTTTGGCGCAGACCGGTATAAATAACTTCCATGCCTGCATCACGCAATGCAGTTGCAATTACTTTAGCGCCGCGGTCATGACCGTCAAGCCCAACTTTAGCTACTAAAACCCGGATAGGTCTGTTCATATTAGAATTTCATTTCAAAAATAAGCAATCCTCAACGCATAAATTTACGCTTCAATTCCCCCACTCCTTTGGTAATAATTTTGTTTAATGAATCATTACCGTTTTCAAATAAAATTATTCGCATCCCATTTTCTCTGAACAACGGCATATTGATCGAATCTTTGATCGACATTTTTTCGAATTGCTGGAAGACGATATCGTCCTTGTCAGGGATCTGGTGACCCACTAAGATGAGATTGTTGATATCATATTGGTCAGGCATCCAAAAAAGAAATGATGCGTTATCGCTATATACTTCAGGCAAACCTGCGTCTTTCCGGTAATAGTTTAATGCACCTGCCGAAAAATAGCCACGACAATAAACCAGGGTTTTTAATTTTTGTTCTTCCGGTAAACTATTATAAACCGACCCTGCTTTCAATGCCAGTTCTTTCCAACCCATCATATCGGCAAAATCCTGCGGTAAAGGATGCATTTGTTGATCTTCCCATTTAAAGCTCCCTGATTTATTCAAGCCGGTCTTCTCGTAATAGTGGGCCAGCTTTTCAGGTTTTGCTAATGGCATGATCAATGGCATCGCAAATAATCCCAGGGCCACGGGTATTAAGATCATTGCATAGCGTATCCATTTCAGCCGCAGACTGGTTGCCTTTTCTAAATAGCAGGCACCCAAAGCAAACAATACAGGATAAGCTCCCAATGCATAATAATCCTTTCCCCTTAAAGCAATCAGCAGTATAATGACAAATAGATAAGCCCAACCTGCAAAACGATATTGTTTGCCCTGGTCATAGAGTATTGTATATAATAAACCTGCGATCCAGATAAATATACAGGGCAGATTCATCATCAGCTGACTGATAATAAACCCTGTTGCACTGTTGTATTTTAATTGTTCATCCTGTAATTCATTCATGTGAGTGACGATCGGGAACCGGTGATTGTATTGCCAGATGATATTAGGAAAGAAGAGTAGCAACGCAATGATCGAAGCATAATAAAAATGTTTATTGAGAAAAACCTTTCGATGACGGGTCAATAAAACCCCTGCTAAAACACTCAGGGTGTAAAAGGCTACAGAATATTTACTCATCATACCCAGGCCAACTGCAACGCCAAATAAGTAAAGCCATTTGGCTTGTTGAGTTTGAATAAAACGTATGACAGAAAATGAGATCAGGGTCCAGAAAAAGACATCCAGGAAATTAGGCATAAAGAGAAAGAACAAACGCATATAGCCATCTATCATAAAAGGTAGCCAACCCAGGAGTAGTGCAAATGCTTTTCCACCCACTGAAAGGATGATCTTGCCAACTAATAAAAAGGTAAGAGCTCCAAATAAAGCCGGCCATATCCGTATCCAGAATAGACTGGCTCCAAAAAAATTACTGATCCATGCAAATACGCTCAATAATGGAGGTACTTCCATATAGCCCCATGCCATATGATGTGCCTCGGCAAGGTAGAGATATTCATCGCGGTGAGGCTGATAAAAGCTATTTTGTAAAAAGAAAGGAATAATAAGCTTAATGATTACTAGTAGGATCAAAAAGTTTTTTAATGATTTATGATACTGCATAAGGTTTCAAGATAATTATTTTAACGATAATCGATAAATTACACCATGCAATACAGAAAATTCGGAAATACAGACCTGTTAGTTAGTGAAATCGGATTTGGTGCATGGGCTATCGGCGGTGGTGCCATGATCGGCAAAACAGCCATTGGCTGGGGAGATGCCGACGATACGGTTTCTGGTAAAGCGATTCATGCAGCATTAGATGCCGGTATTAATTTTTTTGATACAGCAGATATATATGGGTTAGGTCATTCAGAAGATTTACTTGGAAAAATTATTGGAAATAAAAAGGACATTATCATTGCAACAAAAGGAGGTAATGTTTCAAGAAATGACCAGTTTACTGTTGATTATTCAAAAGAATATATTTTAAAAGCCTGTGATGCTTCATTAAAAAAATTACAAAGAGATGTGATAGATTATTATCAACTGCATACAGCAAGAATGCCACATTTAGAGAACGGCGAATGTATTGAAGCCATGCGGCAATTACAAAAGCAAGGCAAGATCCGTTATTGGGGGATTTCGTTAAATACTTTTGATCCTTTACCGGAAGCTGAATTTTTTATTGAG
>Ga0105249_10001671_pt1 | contig 19468 bp, 16 predicted proteins | sample KBSS44metaG_FD_81522 | JGI IMG/M metagenome (GOLD analysis project Ga0105249, IMG submission 81522) | Switchgrass rhizosphere microbial communities from Kellogg Biological Station, Michigan, USA - KBS S4-4 metaG | ecosystem: Host-associated > Plants > Roots > Rhizosphere > Soil | place...
AGCCAGTGCCTTTCTTCCCCATCGGCCGTAGGCGAATCCGAGGGCGCCGAGCAGCCGCGAACGAAACGCCGCACCAGGGCATAGGTCGAGCCCTCTTTTCAACGCGTCCTCGGCCGCCTCGAAGTTGCCGTTCCAGGCACTCGCCAGGCCTAGAAACCAGTATGGGCGATGGAACGTAGGGTCGACCGAGAGCGCGCGCCGGAAGTACATGGCGGCGGCATCGAAACTCTCACCAAACGCATGCGCCAATCCGAGGTCGGCAATGATGGGTGGCGATAGCGGGTCGAGTTCCACCGCCTGTTCAAGCGAGCCAACCGCCTCAGCGCTCCTGCCCCGGACAGCGTGAAGCCACAGCCCAAGCCAATGAAAGGCCGTCGCATAGCTGAGGATCGAGTTCAATCGCACGGCGATAGCCTTGTTCCGCGGCCGCGAAATCCCACTCGAAGCAGTTACGCACGGCGGCGAGAGAAGCATGCGTCTCTGCCGACAGCTCGTCGAGCTGCAGTGCCTGCCTCGCAGCTTCCGCCGCCCTCGGCATGCAGGTATCGGGGGGTTCGGCGGCGGACATGCCTAGCATCAAATAGCAGTCTGCAACCCCGGAGACCGCGCGGGCGAACGTCGGATCCATTCGCGCGGCTCGCGTGAAGTGATCGAGCGCGGTTCTCAGTCCCGCTTCGGTTCTCTTCTTCCACTGGAAGCGCCCCTGCAGATACTCGCTGTATGCGTCGATGCCCAGTGGCCGCTTCGTGGCGACCGATCCCGGAGGGTCGCCCAGGATGTCTCTTTGCAGTGAGCGTTGCACGGTGCGTGAAATGTTTTCGTGAATCGCGAAGATTTCGCTCAGATCGCTCTCATATCGCTCGGACCAGAGATGGCAACCATCCGCAACGTTAATCAGCTGCACCGTCGCTCTGATTCGGTTGCCTGATTTGCGCACGCTGCCTTCGAGCACTTTGCTCACGTCGAGCAGCCGGCCGACTTCACGGATATCGCGAGCGGCGCCTCTGAACTGAAAACTGGATGTTCTGGCGACGACCCGCAAGTGGCGGATCTGAGCCAGGTGATTGATAAGCTCCTCAGTCAGTCCATCGCAGAAGTACTGGTTCTCCTCGTCCGCGCTCATGTTGACGATTGGGAGAACAGCGATACGCTGACTCTCCACCGCCGGCTGCGTCACTGCGGCCGCGACGCCAGCGTATGCTACCGAACCGGCATTGGTGAATGCCGGCACATAGGCACCGAGGGGCACCTCTATCCGAAGACGATCCATTGCGCCAGGGCCACTGTAGTAGGCACGAAGCTTCGAGCGCAGACGGCCCATCTGCACCCTGACGATGGGATCGAATGCCGGGTCGTCGAATCTCTGTCACCACTGGCTTTGAAGCCGGTTCTGCCAGTCGTCCTGCAGCCAGCTGCCGAGAGCGTCGCCGAAGTCGTGGCTCACTTCGCTGTCCGCGCTATCCAGGAATCCTTTCACCGAGTTCGTAATCAAGGCGTTCAACTGGCTGGTATCGATTCCCGGTGGCGCCTGAACGGCTGGCGCCAGGTTGGGGATATGGCCGACCATCCACTGCGGCGACAGCGTCAATGGCATCGACGGAAAGAAGACCATTTGCTGCAGCCCGCAGAAGCCGCAGACAAACCGGGGGAGCATCGGCCCGCAATGCGGACACTGCGCCCCCATGGGACCCTGAACCGCCAGCACTGGTCCGTGCAGAAGCACTCCGCTCGAGCAGTACAACGGACTAGGATTTCGACAGCCTCCACACGCAACAAACAGCATGACGTCTCCTTTTTCAGGGCTGCGTCCCGCCGTTTGTGGCTGCCTGTTACTGCCGGCCACTGGCGATTACATGCGCCTGATGTTGGTTCGGCGTCTGTGCAAATTGCGTTCTCGCTTCAACCGGCTCGTAATGGGCGGGAGAACGACGAGCGAGCGACTCACGCGCTATCCGATCGGAGAGCGGACTATCTTTTCGGATAGCGCTGGAGATCAGGGCATCACGGCGAACGTCCACACAGAACCGCCGGTCGGCACCTTGTCCTGCGCGTAGCGATTGGCGAGCCCACCACCCAGTCCGGACGCGATCGTCACGTACTGGCGTCCCTTGTAGGTGTAGGTGATGGCCGTCGAGTTGACCGACGACCCGGTCTTGAATTGCCAGAGCGTCTTGCCCGTGTCGCCGTCGAGCGCGACGAACTCACCCGAGAGTTTTCCCGTGAACACGAGACCGCCGGCTGTGGCAAGCATCCCGGCCGAGCTTGGCATGTCGGTGAGCGGAATCTCCCACTTCTTTTGACCGGTGAGCGGATTGATGGCGACGAAATGCCCGTAGGCTTCGCCGGGCTTGACCTCAGGGAGTCGAGCGGTCACACCCGTGGTGTTGCCCCCAAGCACCTGCGCAGGCGGCTGAGCCGCGAGCTTCTGGATGCGCGGCAGGTTCCAGGTACTCGCATAGATCAACCCGGTCGCCGGATTGAACGCGATCGGCACTGCGTTGGTGCCGCGCGACGGCCAGATCTCGACTTCTTCGCCTGCCAGGAAGCGCTTGTAAACGTCAGTGAGCACCGGCCGGCCGGTCGTTTGATCGATCTGCGAGGCCCAGTTCACTTTGACCAGCGCATGCGCGGCGACCAGCTTGCAGTTGGTGCGATCGACCACATACAGGAAGCCATTCTTGTTGGCCTGGATCATCACCTTACGAGGCTGACCATTGACCTGGATGTCGGCGAGCACGTTTTCGTCGGTGCCGTCGACGTCGTAGACATCGTTCGGTGTGTACTGGAAGTAACAGACGATCTCCCCGGTCTTCGGCCGGATCGCCAGCACGCTCGATGTATAGAGACTGTCCAGTGCGCCGCGCGGTCGCGGATCGTACGGTTCGGCATTGCCGACGCCCCAGTAGACCAGGTCGAGCGCGGGATCATAGGAGCCTGAGCGCCACGTCGGTCCGCCGCCGAACTTCCAGGCGTCGGAGTCCTTCGGCCACGTGTCAGAGCCGGGCTCGCCGGGCGCGGGAATGGTGTAGCGGCGCCACAGCTTCTTTCCGGTATCCGGATCCCAGCCGTCGAGGAACCCGCGAGTCGTCGACTCGCCACCGGCCATGCCGGAGATCACGACGCCATTGGCGACAATCGGCGCACTGGTGGCGTAGTACCCCTCTTTGAGATCGGCGAACTTCTGATTCCAGATCTGCTTGCCCGTCTTCATATCGAGGGCGACGATGTGATTGTCGATCGTCACGCGAAACAACTTGCCGTTGTAGATCGTCGCGGCGCCTCGCGTGATCGCGGCGCGCTGAACACCCGGTTCCAGTTCGACCGGTGTGCGCCAGATCTGGCGCCCGGTTTCGATGTCGATCGCAAATGTCCACTTGCCGTTGATGACGTACATCACGCCGTTGTAGACCGTCGGCGCCGCAAGCTCGCCCATGTCGTTCATGAGGCTCGCGTTCCATATCGGCACGAGGCGCTGGACGTTCGATTTGGTGATCTGTTTCAGCGGGCTGTAGCTCTGACGGTAGTACCCCATGCTCTGGGTCGTGACGTTCGCGGGGTTCTTGCCGTCGTTCACCAGTTCGTCAGTCGTCTGCGCCAATCCTGTCAGCGGCGACAGCGCCAGTACGAGAACGATCAGCAACAACTTCTTCATGACAGCCTCCATCCCGACGCATCGAATGTTGGAACGGGCGTAAGTATACGGATTTTTGCAAGTAAAGAAGTTCAAAGTTCGAAGTGGGCAAGTAAGTTGAAAGTGCGCAGATGTACTTCGAACTTACTTCTAAACTTTAAACTTCAAACTTCTGAACTTCGGTCAGGCGTAGCGTTGCCGCGCTCTCTCCTGCGCCTTCTGTGCTTCGATCTCGCGATTGCGTGGAGGCGCGTTCGTCGTCAACGAGCGAATGAGTCGCTGCGCCGCGTCGGTGACCTCCTCGACCGCCTGGTTGAACACGTCCTCGTTGGCCTTCGACGGCCGGCTGGAGCCGCTCAGCTTCCGCACGAATTGCAGCGCCGATGCGCGGATTTCATCGTCGGTGGCGGGAGGCTCGAAGTTGGCTAATGTCCTGATATTTCGGCACATGGCCTGGATTGTACCCACTCGACGAGCGAGGCGTTGCTTCAGACCGCCTCGCTCGTCACAGCGTCTTCTGGCCCCGCTTCGCGGGGCTAGCCGTCTTGACCGGGGAACACTTGACTCGTATGTTCGCAATCGAGCCGATCAAGCCGGCTAGGTCGGCGAGCGTCGCAGCGAAATGGTCCGGCTCGGCGGCGCGAAGTTCTGCATCCTCGCCGTAGCCCCATCCGGCGGCAACGGCCAGAACGCCGTGCGCGCGAGCCGCGCGGATGTCGTCGGCTCGGTCTCCGATCATCAGGGCCTCGCGCGCGTCCGCTCCGGCCAGGTCCAACGCGGCCCGAACAAGGTCAGCCTTGTCGCAGGCGCGCTCGGTCCGCTCGGGGCCGTGAACCGCGTCGAAGTAGCGATCGATGTCGAGATGGCGCACGACGAGCCTCGCGGACTCAATCGATCTCACAGTGACGACCTGCAGCGAGTGGCCGGCGGCGCGGAACGTCGACAACGCCTCGGGGACTCCCGCGAATACACGGCTCTCGAGGATGCCGACCTCGTCGAACAATGGCCGATAGATGTCGCATGCGCGATCGATCAACACGTCGTCGTTCGAATCGAGCAATGTGCCGAAGATCGCCGCGAGCCGCGCGCCAACGAACTGGCGCAACTGCGCTTCTGGCATTGGCTGCCGCCCGAGCGTTGTCAGCGTCTGATTGATCGAGCGGCTGATTCCCGGAAACGAGTCGGCAAGCGTTCCGTCGAGATCGAAGAGCAGATGCATTTGGCGGAACGTCGAAAGCGGATCAACTCTCAACTCCCAACGTCCAACTCCCAACGAGGCAGGACTTGGGAGTTGGGAATTGGAAATTGGGAGTTGACACAGTTGTTCAGTCGATCAGTTTTCGATACGAATCAACTCGATGTCGAAAACCAGCATCCCGCGCGGGCCATCGCCCTTGCCACCGTAGGCGAGGTTCTCGGGCACCCAGAAGCGCGTGCGCTCGCCCTCGACCATCAGCGGAACACCCTCCGTCCATCCCTTGATCACATCGTCGAGGCGGAAGGTAGCCGGCTGGCCTTTCGCGACCGAGCTGTCGAACATGCGCCCGTCGACCGTCCAACCCGTGTAGTGCACGGTGACTCGCCCGAAGCGACTGGGATTCCTCACTCCTTTCCCGGGTCGCAGCACTTTGTAGGCGAGCCCGTCAGGCGTTCGCTTGGCGTCGGCGGGAGGAGCCTTGACGTCCGGGGGAGGAACGAGCGGATTGCCTCGAGTATCGAGCAACTCGATCTCGAACAGCACCGTGCCTTTGGGTCGTCCCGCCTGACCTTTGTACGCGAGATTCTCCGGCACCCAGCAGCGGCGCGTTTCGCCAATGGTCATCAGCTGCACGCACTCGCGCCAGCCCGCCATCACCTTATCGAGCGGAAACGTCGACGCCGGTCCACGGACGACCGAGCTATCGAACAGCCGACCGTCACTGGACCATCCCGTGTAGTGGACAGTCACGATGTCCGTCGGGCCAGGCTTCTCCGAGCTGTTGCCACGCCGAACCAGCTTCGATACGAGACCGGTCGAGCTCTTCTCGCCATCGGTGGGCACTGCCAGTTCACTGGCTGGCAGGATGTCCGGCGGGGGTGTCGCAGGCGCTTGAGCTCGCACGCCGGCGGCCATCATCAGAAGAGGCAACGACAAGAGAAGACTGCGCATGTTTTGGGCCGATCATCCTTCCAACAAAAGCCGCCCCGGGTCTTCGACGAAGTCTTTGATCTTCGCGAGGAACTGCACCGCTTCGCGGCCGTCGACGATCCGGTGATCGTAGGATAGCGCCACGTACATCATCGGGCGAATCACGACCTGGCCGTTGAGCGGAACCACGCGATCCTGAATCTTGTGAAGGCCGAGGATGCCAACCTGCGGAGGATTCAGGATGGGCGTACTCAGAAGCGACCCGAACACCCCGCCGTTCGTGATGGTGAACGTGCCACCGCGCAGATCCTCGAGCGTGAGCGTTCCATCGGTCGCACGCGTTGCGAAGTCCCGGATTGCCAGCTCGACCTGCGCGAACGACAGCCGATCGGCATCGCGGATGACGGGCACAACCAGCCCGCCTTCGGCTCCCACCGCGACACCCATGTCGTAATAGCGCTTGTAGACGATCTCATCGCCCTGAATCTCGGCGTTGAGCGCGGGGAAGGCGCGCAGCGCCGCGATCGCCGACTTGACGAAGAACGAGGCGATGCCGAGACCGACGCCGAACTCCTTCTTGAACGATTCCTTTCGACGCTCGCGGAGTGCCATCACCGCTGACATGTCGACCTCGTTGAAGGTCGTCAGCATCGCCGCCGTCTGCTGCGCCTCGACGAGCCGTCGAGCGATCGTCTGCCGGCGTTTCGTCATCCGAACGCGATCTTCTGTTCGCGCACCCGGTGCGATCGTCCCACTCGTCGGTGCGATCTTCGACGGGCCGGTCGGTGCAAGTTTGTCGCTTGGCGGTGCGACTGCGCTGCTCGCCGGTGCGGGAGGCGCGATTGCCTTCTGGACGTCCTGCTTCGTCACGCGCCCAGCGGCGCCCGAGCCCTGAACTGTTCCGAGGTCGACGTCGTTGTCTTTCGCCATCCGCCGCGCTGTTGGGGTGGCGCGACTATCCGTGGCCGCTCCGGCCGATCCATTTCCACCTGGCGCGGGCGCCGATGCTTGTGTCGCAGGTGCAGCTGCGGCCGCCGGCGGCGGTGCCGGTGCAGACGATGGTGCGGACGACGCGGCGGTGCCGCTCTCATCCACGACCGCGAGGAGCTCGCCGATCTTGACGTCCTCGCCTTCCTTGCGCGCGATGCTCGCGATGACTCCGCTCTTTTCAGCGCTGACCTCGAGATCGATCTTCTCGGTTTCGAGCTCGACGATCGGTTCACCGACTTCGACGCGATCGCCCTGCTTTTTCAACCAGCGTGCGACGCGCGCTTCGACGACCGACTCACCAAGTTGTGGAACAACGATGTTGGACATAGATCAACGTTTAAACGCGGCCAGGCTTTGCACTGCCTTGGAGAGGACGGTGGGCTCATTGATGTCGCCGCTGTCGAGTGTGAACGCCTCATCAACCAGTCGCCGCTGGTTGATCTGATGCCAGGCAGACGACCCTTCCGACGGGCTGGCGCTGCGCACACGGCCGATGTAGCGAAGAGAAAATTGGTCCTGGATGGTTTCCACGAGTTGCCCCCGAACCCAGTCCCACGCGCCCATGTTCTCGGGCTCTTCCTGCAGCCACACCACCTCTTCCAGCGAGGGGTATCCGTCCAGCACTTCGCGCAACGCCACGCGCGGAAACGGCGCCAGCTGCTCGACGCGGCAGATCGCGACGTTGCTGGAGACCTGACGCCGTTCGCTCGACACGAGGTCGACGTAGACCTTGCCACTGCACAACACCAGGCGCCGGACACTCGATACGCGTTGACGCGCGTCGCTATCGTCGATGACCGAACGGAACCGGCCTACCGCCAGTTCTTTCGGCGTTGACGCGACCAGCGGATGACGCAACAGGCTTTTCGGTGTCAGGACGACCAGCGGCAGCGGATCGCGGCGCAGCAGCGCGGCTTGTCGACGCAGCAGGTGGAAGTACTGGGCGGCGGTGGTGCAGTTCATGACCCGCATATTGATGTCGGCCGCTGACTGCAGGAACCGTTCGGGGCGCGCGCTCGAATGCTCCGGTCCCTGCCCTTCGTGACCGTGCGGCAGCAGGAACACGAGCGAGGGCTGCAGTCCCCACTTCGAGCGGCCCGATGTGACGAACTGATCGATGATCACCTGCGCGCCGTTGATGAAGTCGCCGTACTGCGCTTCCCAGATCACGAGGCGATCGGGTTCCTGAATGTTGTAGCCGAACTCGAATCCGACCACGCCGGCTTCACTGAGCGGGCTGTTATGGATCTCGAACGCGGCTGACGCCTGCGGGAAGGTTTGCAGCGGCACGAACCGGGCGCCGGTCTCGGCGTCGTGGAACACGGCGTGACGCTGACTGAACGTCCCACGCTCGACGTCTTCGCCCGTGAGCCGGACGGCAACGCCGTCGGCGAGGATGCTCGCCAACGCGAGCTCTTCAGCCGTCGACCAGTCGATCGTGCGCTCGTCGGGATTGTTCAGCACCGACTTGCGGCGCTCCCGCGCGCGCTCCAGTTTCTTGTGGAAGGTGAACGCTGGCGGCGTCTGCTGCAGTCCTTCATTGATCTGCCGCAGACGCTCGAGCGGAACCGCGGTCTCGGCCCGAGAGGCGGCGCCGGGCGGTGCCGGTTCCGCCACCGGAGGCTCGAGATCCTCTTCCGGTTTCAGTGATGCGAGCGCCAGCTCGAGCACCGTGTAATGCGTCTTGACGATCGTCTCGACTGACTGCGGCGTCTGTGCGCCTTGCGCGATCAATGTGCGGGCGAATTGCTCGCGTACCGTCGGGTGCGTCGCAATCTTCTTGTACATCAGCGGTTGCGTGAACGCGGGCTCGTCGCCTTCGTTGTGCCCGTGTCGTCGATAGCCGACGAGATCGATCAGGAAATCACGTTGGAATCGGCCGCGGTACTCCCAGGCCAGGCGCGCCGCCTCGAGGCACGCCGCCGGATCATCGGCGTTGACGTGCACGATTGGGATCTTGAATCCGCGCGCCAGGCCGCTCGCGTAACTCGTGCTGTAGGACTCGTCCGGGGTCGCTGTGAACCCGAGCTGATTGTTCGCAATGATGTGAATCGTGCCGCCGGTGTCATAGCCGTCGAGCCGCGACAGGTTCAGCGTCTCGGCCACGATTCCCTGACCGGGAAACGCGGCATCACCGTGGATCAGCACCGGCAGCGTGGCGGCACTCCTGAACCGTCCCGCACCGCCCTCGTCGACATACGTGCCAGCTGCGCGTGCCATCCCGACGACGACTGGATTCACTGCCTCCAGGTGGCTCGGGTTGGGCGGCATCGTGACGAACGTGTGACCGCGCGGAGTCGACGTTCGCGCTCCGGCGTGATACTTCACGTCGCCCATCCATCCGAGGTCGACGCGCAGCCGCTCGGCAACCACGGGATCCTTGAACTCGGCGAGGATCTGCTCGTAGGGCTTCTCGAGAATGTGCGCGAGCACGTTCAAGCGGCCGCGATGCGCCATGCCGATGACGGCATGACGCGCCCCCGTGTCGGCTGCACCTGAAATGATCTCGTCAAGGATGGGCACGAGCATGTCGAGCCCTTCGAGCGAGAAGCGTGTCTTGCCCGGAAACGTTCGCTGCAGGAACCGCTCGAAAACTTCGACCTGCGTCATGCGAGCCAGCAGCGCATCGCTGCTTTCGGGATCGAGCGGCGGAAGAAACCGGCCTGACTCGGCGGCGTGCCGCAGCCAGTCGCGCTCCTCCGGTACGAAGATGTGCGAGTAGTCGAAGCCGGTCGACGAGCAATACACGCGACGGAGTTTCTCGATCGCCTCGTACGCCGTCGCCGATGTCTCGGCAACCGGACCGCCGACGAGAGAACCCGGCAGCTGCTTCAGGTCGTCGGCACTAATCTCATATGTCTCCGGAGACAGCGACGGGTCGCCGATTGGCGGCGATCCCAGCGGATCGAGCTGCGCCGCGAGGTGTCCATATCGACGAATCGAATCCGCAAGAATGGTCGCGGCTACGACCGCACGAACGTTGGCGGAGGCAGGTGCGCTGGCGGGCTCGCTGGTTGTACCTTCGAGCTCCGCCGGATTCCATTTCTCGAACGCCGCACGCGTTGCGGGGTCGACCGATTCGGGGTTGTGCCGGTAGCGTTCATACAGTTCCAACACGTAACCGGCATTAACGCCCGCGAACCGCCCGAGTGTCATAACCTATTACTCCACAGCTCGCTTGTGTCGAGGCTTTCGCCGTAGGCCAGAGTCACGTATTCCGCCCTTTCGAGTGGGCACACCGTCGGCGGCAGCACCAACACAAGCGACTTCTAGGTTAATCCTATCGCAGCTTCTTCAATGATCCGGTTGATTGGCATCGACGTTGACGGCACGTTGCTCGACACGCACGGGCGCATGCCGGAAGCCAACTGCGCGGCTATTCACGACGCGGTCGCAGCGGGCGTGTACGTCGCGCTCGTCACTGGTCGCAGCTATCCGTTTGCCAGGCCGGTCGCCGATCCGCTGCCGGCATCGATCTCGCTCATTGTCAGCAATGGCGCGGTCGAGCGCGACATGGATGGTGGCACCTTCATTCGGCGCCTGCTCGACCGCACCAGGGCGCGACACGTGCTCGAGACGACTCGTGGCCATCGCCACGCGACGGCCCTCGTCTTCGATCGCGACTTCGATCGACAGGTCGTCTACGAGACGATGGACTGGGAACATCCGGGACGGAAGCGATACTGGTCGCGTAACCATTCGCACATCGCGCAGTCGGTCCCGCTCGAAGATGCATTGATCGAGGATCCGATCCAGGTCATGTACAACGGTGGCGTCGAGGAGATGCGCGTGCTCTTCGAATGGTTGCGCGCGACGATCGGCGGCTGCTCGATTCAGATGACCGAGTACGTGCATCGTGACTTCTCGCTGGTCGATGTCACATCAGTCGAGGCCACGAAGGGGCGCGCCCTCGCGTGGCGTGCGCAGCAACTCGGGTTGACGCGCGACGAGGTGATGGCGATCGGCGACAACTTCAACGATGTGGAGATGCTGGAGTTTGCAGGCCATCCAGTGGTGATGGGGAACGCCGTCGATGGCCTCAAGTCGCGCGGATGGCACGTCACCGGCCATCAGGATGAGGCTGGCGTGGCGCAGGCGATCGAGCGTTTCGTGCTCAATCGTTGATTACGAACACACCGAGGCATCGAGGCAGAGAGAATTTCGATCGAACCGTTATGGAGCCGGTCGAAAACCTCGCGACTCGAGTAGATCGAAGAACAGTGCAATTTGCTCGTCCCAGAGCGCCCAGGTGTGTCCCAGGCCGGGAGCTTCGCGGTACTCGTGAGGCAGATCGCGTTCCGTCAGCCAGCCGACGAACTCGCGGTTGATTGGGAGCAGCGAATCCAGCGTGCCGCAGGAGATGTAGAAGAACGGCGCTGCCTCTGGCACCTTCTGCACGGCCTCCTCGGCGTCCGGCCGCAGCGCGGGGCTGAACGCGCCGACGGCGCTGAACCGATCCGCGTGCGTCAACGCCGTCATCGATGCGATGCGGCCACCCATCGACAACCCCGCGATCGCGCGCCGCTCTTTCGTCGGAATCGTGCGGTAATGCGAGTCCACATAGTCGACGAGATCACCGGCGACGTAGTCGTGATAGCGCCCCTGCGCCTCGGGGCCGAGCGCGCTGTAGCTGCGATCGGCGGCCGGCATGACGACGATGAACTCGTGTTTCCGAGCCGTTGGCGTGAAAGCGGTGCGAGCCATGAAGGCGGTGTGATCCTGGCCGCCGCCGTGGAACAGATAGACTACCGGATAGCGCCGCTGCGAGGTGTCGTAGGACTGAGGCAGGAGGATGGCAAAGATGCGGTCGCTCCCGGACGCGGTGGGCATGCGAATCGTCCGTGCCTGAGCCTGGGCATCAACCGTGCCTACGAAGATTCCGACAACAGCCAGGAGAGCGGCGAGAATTCTCATTTCAGAGCTCCCCGTTAGCCTACACCCACCACGTTCCGTCCTCTTCCACTTGATTACGACACACAGAGGCACCGAGGGCACAGAGGCATTCTTTCAACGCCGTTAAATCACTACGCGCCGAATACCCGTTCGTAAGACTTCGCCATTGAAGTTGAGCAACAGGCCAGTGGGCTTCTTCAGAAGCCGCATGTAAGCCAGCAGCTGCGCTTGATGCACGCCAATCAGTCGGTCGACGCTTTTACTTCCACGACGACACGGTCCTCTACCACAAGGTCTGGGCGATGTTCTCCTATCAGGTGTCCTTTGTAGTAGATGGGTACGCTTGCCTGTCGAATAAAGGATACGTTCTCATCCGTGAGCTCGAGACACAGGGCCTCCTCGTAAGTAGCTTCCATCAGACCCGGCCCGAGTTGCCGATGAACCTCCATAGCGCACCCAATGATCCGGTGTGTGAGGGGGTCGTGCTCATAAAGCTCCGTGCCTCCGTGCCTCGATGTGTCGTGATCAGAAGGCGGGTCGTGATCCGAAGAGGTGTTTCGTAATCGCGGATCGTGAATAGCCATCTCTGTGCCTCGGTGGCTCAGTGTGTCGTGATCAAGTGAAGTCAGTGATGCGATCAGTTTGTCGCGTGATCAGTGAAGGGCGATGAATCTCCGAAGCGCGCGCTGCCGGACTTCGCTCGGCACCAACGGAAACGTCGACAGCACGTGCTCGAATTGGGCCGGCGTGAGTCGATAGAGATGCGCCGCAATCGCCTGAATCTCGGCGTACTCCTCCGTCTCCTCGACCGGATCGTTGCCTCGCGCCAACGTCTCGGCACAGCGCTCGAGCCGTGTGAAGAGTGGATTTCCTGGATGGACGACAGGAACCGGTAGACGTGAGACGAGTGACACGGTCACATGCGTGTTCACGCGCAACCGAATGACGTAATTCGCCACGTAGCTGTTGAGGAGCGCACACAAGACTCTCTGCGTGGCCAGCGGAAGCGGCGTTCGGAGACAGAACAGCGTGTGTGTCGTGACAGCCCGCGCTGGAATGATGGCCGCGATGAGCGTGAGCCGGTTGGTGGCGCTCGCGACATCGCGATACGCGAGGCGGGCGCGACGTGGAATCCGTCGATTGGCCGCTGCAGACGGCCGGACCACGAGACGGCTGCTCCCGATCGCCACGCGGAAGGCGTCGATCTGCTTTCCCTCGATGACAGGGCGGCACGTTGCGTATTGTTCGCTCGGTGCAAACGACTCGCGGTCGTCGCTGGCGTTCAGCTCGCGGCCGAAGGCGGCGTGCCACCCCTCCTTTGCGCCGAGGCGCGGCGCGGACGCGCTGACGGCCTCGACGATCGCCAGGTCGGCGTCGGTGGCGAGCTCGGGAATCCCGAGGTCGTCCTCACCGGACAACCTCGCGAGCAAACGTCGCGCGAGCACGAGAGGGGCGCGCGCCGGCGTTTCGAGTTCCTCGGGACGGCCCAGCCCGAAACGGCATCGGATGGCCGTCGTCTCGCGCCCGGTCGTGCAGGTGAGGAGTACGAATCTGACGCTGCGGTGCACCGGAAAGATTGCCTGGCGATTGTCGAAGCCGGTGATCTCGTCGATCTCGGCGCGATCGAACAGGTACCGTCGCAGCGGCGCCGCACCGGCATCGCTCACGAGCCCCGACGGCGCGACCAGCCCGATCCGCCCTCCCGGCCGGACGAGCTGCAGCGCTCTTTCGACAAACAGCTGATAAAGGTTGACGTGGGCGCGGGTTTCGACCTGGTAGATCCCAGACTGACGAACGAAATCGGTCATGTGGCGCGCTTCGAGCCGCCTGCCGACCTTGGTGTCGTCGACGCCGCTGTCACCGCGAACCATGTCCCACGGCGGATTGCCAATCACGGCGTCGAAGCCGGAAGGGCGATCGGGTGCGGCCGCAAAGACATCCGGGAAGGTCAGCGGCCAGTGCAGAAAGCGATGCGTGCCGGCGATGGTCTTGGATCGTTCGAGAAGTTCGGTCGCCACGCGATCGGGCAACGTCGACGGACGGTCCAGCAGCCGGCTCACGAGATCGACAAAGACCGTGCGGCCGGGTGCGGCGCCATCGCTCCAGAACCAGGCGGCGCACCAGAGGTCGAGCGCCGCCTTCCACTTCGACAGCGATGAGTCGTCTGCCTTCAGTGTATGAATCGTGCGTTCCTTCGCCCGCACGATCTCCGCAGACTCGTCCGGCTCGGTCGATACTTTTGACATGACGAGCGCCGCGTGAGCCAGCGTCGCGGGAAACTCGGTTTCATCGAACAACGTCAGTCGCTCCGATCGCCGCCGGCTCCGGGCGCCCCCCGGTTGTCGAGCGACATCTTCGGGTGTGGCGCCGATCAGGCTGTGTCCGGCAACGAGATGATGGTCGAGAAACGACAACGGCTTGTCAGCAGCGAGCGTCGCGAGCCACAGCGACAGACGCGCCAGCTGCACCGCCATCGGATTCAGATCGACACCGAAAAGGCAGCGCGACGCGATCTCGCGGCGAAGCGTGACTCGATCGGCCGGCGTCACATCGTGGATGTGCCAGCGGCCCTCCTGGATGAACGCCTCTTCGGCGACCGCCGCGAGATAGCGACAGGCGGCGACGAGAAACGCGCCGCTGCCCATCGCCGGATCCACGACACGCAGCGACAGGATGTCGCCGGAGCTGCGGCCCTGTACCAGCGGCTCCAGTGTGCGGCGAACGAGAGACGTCGTCACCGCGCGAGGCGTGTAGAACGAACCGCTCGCCTTCCGGAGATCGCGCGTGCGCGTCAGCGGTGTCGGTCCAGCCGGGGTCGGTTCGTACTCGAGCACGCGCTCGTAGACCGCCCCGAGCTGTTCCACGTCGAGATCGCGGTACAGGATCTTCGCGCGCCCTCCATGTGGGCCGCCGTGCATGCTGCTGAGAGCGATCACTGTCCGGCTCATGACGGCGTCGCTCAGCCGGGTGCTGTCAAAAGCAGCGGCTTGCGCCGGCGCGAACAGACGCCCGTTGAACGCAGTCACATGTAGCTCTCCGACGATGCAACCAGAGTGCGCGAGGCGCGAGATCGCATGGACGGCGCGCCATAGCCCCCTGTATGGACGACCCTCGAGCAGACAGCTGACGATGGCTTCGAGGCTGTAGCGATTTCGGTAGACCGGATGCCAGAGCGGGACGAGTCCCCGCGCCTCGGCGAAGAGCAGGAACAGGATTCGATACAAGACGGTGAGCGACTGCTCCCAGAGCAGTGGGACCGGCTGTCGTCCAACGCGAGCGAGGGCATTCAGCAGGACCTCGAGCGCCTCGAGCACACCGGCACCGAGCGACCGGCACACCTGGACACCGTGTTGACGTGAAAGAGTCACTGCGGTGTCGAGGAGGGCTGGCTGCATGGAGAACGCTCCCTTATGAGCGATTGCCCATAACAGCGCCTGCGCCTCCAGTTCACGGCCGAGCAACAGCAGATCGAACTCGAGGTAGTCGCGTGACCACGTGCGGCGTGTGTCGATCAGGCGAAGCGCCTGCCCGTTGCAACAGAAACACCATCGGGCATCGGCATCGATGGCCCCGATGACAGAGGAGCGCCATATTCGTTCGAGCGGTTCTCCCCAGCTTGCCGTGATCGCGGACAGCCCATAACGTCCGTCCGCCGTCATCTGGACGATCGACGCACTCTCACTGTCTGCCCGACCGACGACGGTTAATCCCAGCAGCTCGACGAGCGGCAGAAGCGCAACCTCAGTAACGGCACGCACACTCGATGCGAAGCCAAGTGTCGACTCGATTCGCCGCGAACATTCCGCAACCTGTCGAGCCCACGCGGTCGGCGGTGTGCTGACGCCGTGAACGGTTGGCAACACATCCCGAATGAACGACGCGGTGAGCAACCGCCCGTACACTGCGGGAATCATCAGCGGATGACGGCAAAGGCGAGGCGGCCTGGTTCGGGGGCGATCTGCGTGGCTGCCGCGAGCTCATCGATCCGAATGCGACAACGCGTGAGCGCCTGGTCCAGGACGGCATTCTGAGCGGCATGCATTCGTTCGACGCGGCGGTCGAAGAGGCTCCGTTGCAGCAATCGCGCCGATAGCCTTGCTCGTTCGTGCTCGAGCGCGCCGGCAATCGCGTGCTCGCGCCGTGAAGCCAGCTCCAGAAAGGGCCGCAGCGACGAAACCAGTGAAGCCAGCGCGGCCTGGCGCTCACCATCGAGTCTCGATGCAAGCAGTTCGGCCGCCGCGTCGATTGATGTAAGGAGGGCGCGCGAATCGAGATGGGCAGCGGTGCAGGCTGCGAGAACCGTTCGCCAGAGGACGTAATTCGTTGCGTCTGTGAACGCGAGGGAGAAGCCCCACAGAATGCTGTGACCATTCCTCCGCCGTCGCCGCACCGTGACGAGAGGCCGCGACTCTGGAACGAGATCCCGGCGCTGATCGATCAGTATCCGAAGCTGTTCGAGACGCACCGTTTCCGCGTGCGCCATCCCGCGAACGTGCTGGATCTCTGGCTGTGCCTGACGAAGCCGCTCGAGGGCATCCGCTGCCACGTCGGAGCGGAGCAGCAGCCTGGCTACATAGGATTCTTCGCGAGTACCGGCTGCAACCAGGTGAAGTGCATGGACGCGACGGGATTGCCCGATGCGCTCGACCCGCCCGATTCGCTGCTCGAGCCGAACCGGCGTCCATGGCAGCTCGAGGTTCACCACCAACCGGCATCGTCTCTGCAGGTTGAGTCCCTCGCTGGCCGCATCGGTTGCAAGCAGCAACCGCGCGGCGCCGTTCGTGAAGGCGCGTAGAGCGTCACGACGTTCAGTCGTGCTGAGGCCGCCGTGCAGCGTCAGAGGTGCGAAGACGTGCAGCGCCTCGGCCAGCCGCGTGAGCGTGTCGCGGTACTCGGTGAACACGATTGCTGGCTCGTGTGTCCGGCGCAGCAGCCGGGTGAGCGTGACGACTTTTGACTCGGCATTCTGTGCACGACGGGCGAGGAGCAGGATGCGTTCGAGCCATCGGCGTTCTTCGTTGCGATCGTGAAGGCCAGGCACGGAAAGCTCTGCGCCGGGTTCCTCATCGGCAGAGTGTTCGAACATCGGCAACATCAGTTGCGCAATGACGGATGAGCCGTCGCCTTCGAGAAGGTCCAGCCGCCTCTTGACCGAGCGAGCCAGGGAGGCGGCGCTGCTGCAGGCCCGGCGGGTGAGGATCATCATCGCCAGGTGCGCGGCATCGGTGCCGGCAGGGCGCTGAGCGCGGACCTTGTCGGCATAGACTGCAAGTGCTCGATGCATCTCGCGTTCGGCCAGCGTAGGCCGCACTAGCAGCGACGTCGTCCGCCGTCGTACGGCAAGGCCCACGTCGTGGCGCGTACGCCGGAACGTGAGCAGTGGGAACGAACGATCGAGATCCCCGATACCGCAGAGCGACGCGAACGCCCGTTCGTCGCCCGAGTGCGGCGTGGCTGTCAGCATTACGACCGTTCGCGCCCGCCGCGCCAGGGCGCCGGCGGCCGCGGCTCGATCAGACAGGCCGGCGAGTCCGTGTGCTTCGTCGAACACCACGGCGTCCCAGACCAGGGCCTCGAGAGAGCGCATGACCTCCGCCCGCTTGATGAAGTCAATGGATGTGATGGTCACTGCACGGCCTGACCACGGATTGGCGGTGCCCCATGCTGCTCCGAGCCGCGCGAGCGAAGCCGAGTCGGCAAGCCAGGCGTCGAGACGGAACCGGTGATGCAGTTCGCCTTGCCACTGTTCCCGCAGCGAGGCGGGCGCCACGACGAGCACGCGACCGTGCCGCGCTCGTTCGAGAATCTCGGCGATGATGAGCGCCGCTTGAATCGTTTTGCCGAGACCGACTTCGTCAGCGATCAGGATGCGCGAGGCGATCCCGTGTGTAACGGCCAACGCCGGTTCGAGCTGGAACGACATCAGGGAGATGTCGGCTCGTACTGGCGCCCGCAACGACGGCCACGACGGCGTGGCATCGCAAAGCAGCGCTCGCGCGTGCTGGCGCCATCGGCGCGGTCGCACCCGTCGCGGCGACCGATCCGACGTCAGCCTTTCCACGATCTCGAACGGCAGGAGGAACGAGGTCAACTCCTCGCGGTTCGATCGGTTCTGTCCCCTGACGTCCAGGACGGACGCGGTTACACCGGGCGTCTGACGGGTGACGACCCAGCGCTCATCGCGGATACGAACGGATTCGCCGGGCAAGAGCGATGCGTGCGGCATTCGAGCCACGTGGTGCACGGGACGTGCCCTGCCTCAATCTGGCCGAAACCCGCGCGAAGCGTGCTCAAATGTTGGAAAAACTCCGGCACGATTTCGCTCGAGACGGAGCAAAAACGGGCGTCATGAAGATCCCGATTGAGGACTCGATCGACCTTCATACCTTCGCACCGCGCGACGTCGTGTCCGTGGTGGAGGAATACGTGACGGCTGCCCATGAAGCCGGGTTACGAGAGGTCCGCTTGATTCACGGCCGCGGCAAGGGCATTCAGCGCGGGCTCGTGCAGCAGGCCCTCGAGCGTCACCCGCTGGTCGTGGAATTCTGGGACGCTCCCGAGTCTCACCTCGGCGCGACGGTTGCGTTGCTAGTAAGCGGGCAGTCGTGATGCCGGGTCTAAAAAGCAAGACCCGGCCTACGGCTACGTACGGCGGCGGCCAACGACAGCGTAGGGCGGGTCCTGCTCTTTGGACCCGCCACAGTAGTGGCTGCCGCCTACTTCGCGTAAGTGGCCGTGACCGTCGTCTTGATGCCGCCGCGCACGGTGAAATCACCGACGACCGTCATGCGCCGTGGCTGGCACGCGCCGACGAGATCATCGAGGATCTGATTGGTGACCGCCTCGTAGAAGATGCCGCGGTCGCGGAACCCGATCATGTAGTACTTCAGCGACTTGAGCTCGATGCAGTGGTCCGCCGGCACGTACGTGATCCGGATCTCACCGAAGTCCGGCAGTCCGGTTTTCGGACAAACGGATGTGAACTCAGGGCAGTTGATCGCGATCTCGAACTCCCGCTCGGGACGTGGATTCGGAAATGTCTCGATCGGCGCCGTGCTTGACATCGAAGCAAAATTCTAGCACTTTGGGCCTAAATCGCTTGATTGTGCGCGGGACTTCGTTGACACCATGGGAGGCGCGCGTTAGCATTACGGCGATTTCACAAGAGTTTCCGCGGCAGTGTGAGGCGCGCGCATCTGCGTTTGCGGTCTAGAGTGGCGCGCACAAAGAATTGGGGGGACGTGATGGCAGAGGCCCGGAGAATGGGCAAATCAGAATTGTTCTCGCACTTCGCTGAACGGTTCGAGGTCAAGCGGACTCAGGCGAGAGAATTTTTCGACGAATTGACCACCCTTTCAGAAAAGGAACTCAAGCGATCAGGTGAGTTCGTGCTGCCGGGTATGGTGAAGCTGGTTGTCCAGAAGCGGAAGGCTCGCATGGGCCGCAATCCGGCAACCGGTGAAGCGATCAAGATTCCCGCCAAGACCGTGGTCAAGGCGCGCATCGCCAAGCAGCTCAAAGACGCGGTTCTGCCCAAAAAGTAACGAAACCCGCAGCGGCACCGTCCGCTCGATTCCCCCCTGACCCGGCGCCGCTCGAACGCGCCGGGTTGATTTCGCCAACTGACGCGAGGCGCGTCAGTTGCCCCTGATCCGCCGCGCGAGCTGCCGGATCTCCAGCTTGTCCATCTTGAATTTGAGCGTGCTCAGCGGAATGCCGAGCGCCCGCGAGGTGGCCGTTACGTTCCACGACGACTTCTCGAGAGCGCGCACGATGAAGTTGCGCTCGAATGTCGAGAGCGCCCGTTCGAGCAGATTCTCGGTCGC
>Ga0105249_10001673_pt1 | contig 19449 bp, 20 predicted proteins | sample KBSS44metaG_FD_81522 | JGI IMG/M metagenome (GOLD analysis project Ga0105249, IMG submission 81522) | Switchgrass rhizosphere microbial communities from Kellogg Biological Station, Michigan, USA - KBS S4-4 metaG | ecosystem: Host-associated > Plants > Roots > Rhizosphere > Soil | place...
AAAGTTCTTCACAAATAAAGCAGTCAATTTTCTCATAAGCAGTTAGTTTTGGTTGCGACCCCTGTTTCTACAGGGGTCTATTTTTTTATATACCCTTCTCATTTTTACTTCTCCTGGATTTGAAATTAATCACTGCCTTAAGAGCGGCATGCAGAAATCAGTCCGGGTTCAGACTGAAGTTTTGATTCTGTATCAAACTGCGCCTTTCTCCATTCAAAATCAATTTTTCTTAATAAAATATAAGCTCAAATTATTTGCATATGTATGCAAGTAGCATACAAGAGTAAATATTCCCGATTCTATTATTTAGATTTTTTCAAAATCAATTAGCATCAATCCAAATTTTATTCCTTTAAATCCATAATTTCCTGAAAACTTCTTACAAATTTATTTTTTTGCAAATCGTTTGATGGAGACAAAATAACCTATAATAGAACCAAGTCCATCTGCAATCATATCTCCCAAATCAAAAGATCTGAAAGGAATAAAATAATGCTGCACTATTTCCATTCCGATTCCATACATCACAGATAAGATTGTTACCATAACAAAAATCTTTTTGATATTTATTTTTGCTCCTCTTGAATAGGCCAGGCACCAAAGGACAACTAACATAAAAAATAAGAAGACATGGATCCATTTATCAAACCAGACTTTATCCGTCCAGCTGATCCTTGGCAGCTTTGTGCCGGGAATACAGAGAAGAGTAGTTACGATTAAAAGCCAGAGGACAGCGAAAACAATTGTTGAGACATTTTTTTTCAACGACTATTTTTTTCGAATATAAACAAAAAGGAGCCCCAAAAAGGGCCCCTGTCATTAACCAACTATAGAACCAAATCTTAAGGATTCACGGTTAAAGCTTAACTCTAACTACGAGAGAATCTATAATTGGGATTTAATATGGTGATAACTTATTGAAGCCGGGTCTTACCCATTGATTGTAATTGTTCAAGATTTGGTCCACCGGTATTGCCGCGGTTTTCAATAGTGATGGCAAAAGCATCAGCTTTTTTTACATTGCCCATCTTCAGCATAACCTTTTTGTTATCGCCGATATCAAAAAGTCCCATGCTACTGGGTTGTAATTGTCCGCCCGGTCCGTTTATTATGGACCAAAGCTGGTATTGTTTATCAGAAGGAAGCTGAGGCATGTTCTTTACAACAAGATAAACATCTGCAGAAGTTGAATCCCAGTAAATGTTTGCAGTAGCTTTTGCAGGAGTAGTTCCCGTCAGGTTTACGACAGCAACATTAGGGTCGCTCATGATCTTTTGCTCTTCCAGCATTTTGTTTAAGATGCTGTCAGTTCTGTTGACCTTGGCCTCAAGTTCACTGTTAGAATTTTTCAGCTCTTTGGTTTGATTGTAATAGGTATAAGCAAAATAACCTGCTACTAAAAACAAAATAATTGAAGCGGCAGCTATCCAACGTGAGCCAGATGATCTGCGGGTTGTTGGTTCCATGTTGATTATTTTAGAGGTGTTTGATGCAGGTTTTTGCTGAATAGCAGACAAAACTTTTTCCTTAATACTGGCAGGTGGTGGCACTGCATTTTCCATGGCTTGTTTTTCAATCGCCAGCTCAAAAGCATTTCTTGCAGCTTTCAACTCAGGGTAGGCTTCGCAGTATTGCTCAAACTCAAACCTTTCCTGCGCTGTCAGCAGTCCAAGCACATAGCTTTCAACAACTCCACTTGATATGTATTCTTTTATATTCACACTTATCGGATCATTGTTCTTAATTGACTAATTGCTGTTCTAATTCTTGTTTTCACCGTTCCCAGTGGTATTCCCATCATCTTTGCAATTTCTTCATGAGTAAATCCCTGGAAATAGGAAAGATCTATTAGCTTTCGGTACTCTTCATTCAAAGTCGTTAAAACTTTTTTTAGCCCAACATCATTTACCGATGGATTAGAACTCATTGCCATTCCCCCACTTTCACCTTCTGCAATCGGTTGGTTTCTTTGATTGTCCCTATACCCCTTAGATCTTATTTTATCGATCGCAGCATTGCGGGCAATATTCAGCATCCATGTAAAAAGCCTTCCTTTCGTTTCATCATACGTATCGATCTTCCTCCAGATATTGACAAACACTTCCTGCAGCACATCACTTGCCGTGTCTTTATCGGGAACTATCTGGTTAATGATTGTGAAAAGAGCGCCTGAATAGTGATCATACAGGTAATTGAATGCATCGTTGTCTTGCTCATTTAGCAAAACAACGAGTTCTTGCTCGCTGTATGTGGGTTTGGGTTCCAAAAGCTGGTCAAAAGATAAACAAAAAAAGCATCCCCAAAAGCGGGACACTTTATTTACGAAATATTTTTTCAGGCAGATTTAAGCTACTTGGGTTTCATATGCTCCAGCATCCATTAGGGATTCTACATCGGCCGGGTTATTCACTGTCATTTTTACCATCCAACCTTCGCCATACGGGTCGCTGTTAACTGATTCGGGTGAATTGGCTAATGCGGCATTCAATTCTGTGATAGTTCCATCCACAGGCAAAAAAAGGTCAGAAACCGTTTTCACTGCTTCAACAGTACCAAATACATCGCCGGCCTTTAATGCTGTTCCAATCGTTTCAACTTCTACATATACAATATCACCGAGTTCTTTTTGGGCATAATCAGTAATGCCAATTGTAGCCACATTGCCATCCAATTTTATCCATTCATGATCCTTTGTATACCGAAGATTTGAGGGAAAATTCATAGTTAAAAATTTGAGTTGCAAAGATTATGAAATCAGGTTAAATACAGATAAAGTATTTTTTGAGACCAACTTTAGCTCTTCGGTTAAGCCTCTGTCTCGTCCGCCTCCGGTGAAAGTTTCTCGCCACTAATCAACAATAGGTTGCAGGTTAACCAAAGCGAAGAATCGCACTCTTGTATGTTCTGTTCACTATTCCGCTTTGTTCTCACTGATTTCACAGATTTACACCGAAATTTAATCCTTAAAATCCTTGTCATCTGGGAGATTAATTATTACGTTTCCTTTTAATCAACTTCATCTTAATTATTCTTACATCTTGTAGTGGCCGGTCACGATCCTGTGCCCTGCTGGTTTGAACGGCAGAAATTTTATCTATTACTTCCAACCCTTTCACTACTTCACCATAAACAGTATAACCCTGGTCAAGATGTGGTGTGCCACCAACGGTTTTATAAATTTCTCTTTGTTCCGCAGGTATTTTCCTGCCATTTAATCTGAATGTTTCAACTGAATCAAGCCCCCGATCAGTAAAAACCTTTCCCTGCACAATGTAAAATTGACTTCCACTGCTTGCTTTCGTTGGGTTAACATCATCACCCATTCTTGCAGCAGCAATCGCTCCCTTTTTGTGAAATAAAGTTTTTCTGAACTCAGCCGGAACAGTGTAACCCGGTCCGCCATTTCCCAATGGTTGACCAGTTGCAGCTCTTTTACTATTCGGGTCTCCTCCCTGTATCATAAAATCTTTTATTACTCTATGAAATAAAACGCTGTCGTAGTAACCAACTTTTACATGCTTTAAAAAATTATCGCGGTGAAGAGGAGTGGAATCTGATAAGCGAATTACAATATCACCCATCGTCGTCTGCATCAGCACATCTCTTTTCCTGTCTTTCTTTTTTATAGTAGAATCTTTCTGTGCAACAGCGGGAAAAACAAGTAGACAATTAAACAATATAGCGATCCAATATTTCATAATGTAATAGATTTAAAAATCGTGGTTCTCAAAATATAGCAATATATGATCCTTCATAAAATTTTCCTGTTCTATTGCTGAAAACGGCGGTAAAGATTTGAGCTGACGAAAATGCGGCCAACCATCAACATCTCTTCCTTCCAATTCATAATATCCACTTTGTGCAAAAAGACTGCAGATGGCTATATGCATCAGGTCCTGCTTTTGTTCTTTAGTAAATTTTTCTTTTACCTGCCCGAGCTCCTGGACACCGATAAGAAAAAGAATAGCTTCCATGTCAGGCTTTTTATTAAACCGTTTCACCAGCTTGGCTTCCAATGCCCACCATCTTGTTTGTAAATCATCTTTTGCCTGCATAGTCGCAAAGATAGTAGCCTTAATTTTGTCAAAACTGTTTAAATGAATTTAACAAAAGATAGATTTTTCATCAGCACTGAAAAAGAAAAATTTGATATTGATCTTATACATTCATTTCTCACCCGTTCTTATTGGGCCGAAGGAATCTCAAAAGAAATTATCAAAAGATCGATTGAAGGGTCATTATGTTTTGGCGTATTTGAAAATGATAAACAAATCGGTTTTGCAAGAATGATAACTGATAAAGCAACCTTCGCATATCTCGCAGATGTTTTTATTATTGAGGAGTATCGCGGTCTTGGTTTAAGCAAATGGCTAATGGAAGTTATAATATCTCATCCTGATTTGCAGGGATTGCGTCGCATGATGCTGGCAACAAGAGATGCTCATGAACTCTATAAAAAATTTGGATTTACTCCATTAAATAATGTTGATCGTTGGATGCAAATTCACAATCCGGATATATATAAACAATGATCAAACTATTTTTTCAACAACAACTGCTGAGCCATAAGCCAGCACTTCAGTTACACCGCCCATTACTTCGTTTGCATCATACCGCATACTGATAATGGCATTCGCCCCTTTGTCAGATGCGTTTTGCATCATCAGTTGAAAAGCATCTTCTCTTGTTCTTTCACACAGTTCCTGGTAAATGGAAATGTTTCCGCCAAAAAGTGTTTGAAACCCACCTGCTATATTACCAAGTATACTGCGTGAACGAACTGTAATGCCCCGCACTATTCCAAGATTTTTTATGATCCTGTAACCGCTCAATTCAATGTTGGTTGTAACCATAGTTGTATCTATCATACGCATATTTTCATAAATGTACATTGATTGTCTCACAGTCAACAATTACCTTTGCGCAAATTAAAATTGATGTTGCAGGTAGCTTTTATTAGAAATAATCAAGAAGAAGTAAAACAAAGATTAGCAGTCAAAAATTTTGCCGAAATCAATCTTGTTGATGAAATTCTTTCATTGGATGAAGAAAGAAAAAAATTGCAACAGGAATTTGACAGCACACAGGCAAAAGTAAACAGTACTTCTAAAGAGATCGGTCAATTAATGGCCAAAGGACAAAAAGATGAAGCCGAAAATAAAAAACAAGATGTTGCTACGCTTAAATCATCACTTCAGCCAATTTCTGACAGGCTTGCTATTGTTGAAAAGCAATTACAAGATGTTTTAGTTAGACTTCCCAACTTGCCCTCAGATAAAGTTCCACCAGGAAAATCGCCGACAGATAATATTGTAGTTAGAGCAGGCGGTACTGAACCAAAGCTTTCTGCGAATGCTTTGCCTCATTGGGACCTGATAAGAAAATATGACATTGTGGATTTTGAAACCGGTGCTAAAATTACGGGCAGTGGTTTCCCATTATACAAAGGAAAAGGTGCAAAACTGCAAAGGGCATTGATACAATACTTTCTTGATTTCAATACTGCTGCAGGCTACACAGAATATCTACCGCCATTTATGGTAAATGAAGCTACTGCTTATGGTACGGGACAATTGCCGGATAAAGAAGGACAGATGTATTATATGCAGGCAGATAATTTTTACATGATTCCCACTTCAGAAGTGCCGTTAACAAATATTTATCGCGATGAAATAGTAAAAGAAGAAAATCTTCCGATAAAAATGACGGCTTACTCTCCATGTTTCAGGAGAGAAGCAGGAAGTTTTGGAAAAGATGTTCGCGGACTGAATCGTGTTCATCAATTTGATAAGGTAGAGATCGTTCAGTTGGTGTCTCCTGAAAAAAGTTATGATGTGCTGGAAGAAATGGTGAGCCATGTAGAAAAATTATTAAATACGTTGGAATTACCATATCGTATTTTAAAACTCTGTGGCGGCGATATGAGTTTTGCATCTGCACTTACTTACGATTTTGAAGTATTCAGCGCTGCGCAGCAAAAATGGCTGGAAGTAAGTTCAGTTTCCAACTTTGAAACTTTCCAAACTAACCGGATGAAGATCCGGTTTAAAGATAGCAATGGTAAAATGCAATTAGTTCATTCGCTCAATGGAAGTTCTCTTGCATTACCTCGTATCGTTGCCTGTTTGCTGGAGAATAATCAAACTGATAGAGAAATAAAAATTCCATTAGCGTTGCAGTCTTATTTTGGCGCAGAATCTATTTAATGAATGGACGCTTACTCCGGAAAATATTATATCCAAAGTGGCGAAGAGCAGGAGGCCACTATACTTTTTCTGAAAGACAAGCTCAGCATTGGGTTAAGAGATGAGTATGGTAATCCAAGAATTGTTTACTGGCCGTACGAACAAATTCTCCATGATAATTTTTGGAAGCGGGGTCAATCAATTGTTCGATGTGGTACATACCCCGTTCAAACAATTGAAGTGAATGAAAAAGATTTCGCCGATAAACTCGAAGGGATTTTAAAAGAAAAAGAAAGATCATGGTTGGGTCGGTTCCTGAATAAGAATCAATGGAGGATGATCCGGATGCTGACCGTATTTATTGTGATATTGGTATCTGCATACATCTGGCTGGTTCCTTTTCTGGCAGAAAGATTGGCCAAACGGGTTCCTGTTTCTTATGAAGAACAACTTGGTGACGGGATATATAATGCAATGAAGCCAACATTTACGATCGATGCAGAAAAAACAGCATACATCAATGATTTTTTCAGAGAGTTGAATATCGATTCAAAATATAATATCCGCATTACGGTTGTAAAAGAAAATGTTGCAAATGCCTTTGCAATGCCAGGCGGCAATATTATTGTATATGATAAAATACTTGCCGGCATGAATGGTTATGAAGAACTTGCTGCATTATTGTCACATGAATTTACACATGTAAATGAAAGACATACTACACGGTCACTATTCAGGCAACAGGCTTCTTCACTTTTTATATCAATTATTTTTGGTGATGTTGGTACTATTGGTAATGTGATCGTAAGCAGTGCTGACGATCTGAAAGGATTAAGTTATTCTAGGAAACTGGAAAAAGATGCGGATCTAAATGGGTTAAAAATTTTAAGTGAAAGAAAAATTGATTGCAACGGGTTTGTTCACTTATTTGAATTGTTAGAAAAAGAAATAGCGCAAACAGGTGGTGAACCAACAGAATGGATCAGCAGTCATCCGGATATTGAAAAAAGAATTGCTTATACAAAGACAAACCCGCTTTTTAATAAAAATGGAGAAGAAGTAAATGAAACTTTGAAGACCTTGTTTATGAAAATTAAAATGATTGCCACCCAAGACAATAACAGAGGAAGCCAAACCACAATTCGATAAGAATAAAACGAACGTATAGCACCGATATAGAGAATTATAGACAACTGGTATCTTAAAGCCGGAATTTCATAACCGTTGACAACCAAATTTATAGTAATATCATCTGCATTTTAACGTTATCGTTTGAATGGTTTGATAAATGGTTTAAACTTTGCTTATTATCTTTTGTCTTAAAACGAAATCTTATAAATGTCCCTGGCTAATCAAATCAAAAATCAGCACCTGATGTGGCGGGCTGGTTTTGGTCCTGCAGTTGAACAGCTGACTGATCTTCCTGGTATTTCTCCAAAACAATTATATAGAGCTTTGCAAAAGGCTTCTTCTAAAAAACTTGAGTATATCGATGTAGCTGATGATTTTCTTAAAGGTCTGCTTGCGGGTATCGATGAAGTGGGCCGGCAGGAAAAGGTAAAGGATATGAAAGAAGAGGATCGGAAAAAGATACAGCAAAAGCAACGTGAAAGTGTACGTAGTCTTAATCTTAACTGGTTAAATGTTTTTATAAACACAGATGCGCAATTGGGAGAAAAGATGGCTTTTTTCTGGCATGGTCATTTTGCCTGTCGTAATCTTAATGTTTTTTACCAACAAGGTTTATTGGATGTAATTCGTCGTAATGCGTTGGGAAGCTTTCGGGATATGCTGCATGAAGTTTCAAAATCGGCGGCGATGCTGAATTTTTTAAATAATCAGCAAAACCGAAAAGATCATCCGAATGAAAACTTTGCAAGAGAAGTAATGGAATTGTTTACACTGGGTCGGGGTAATTATACAGAGAATGATATTAAAGAAGCGGCCCGTGCATTCACAGGTTGGAGTTCAGGATTAAAAGGAGAATTTATTTTCCGCCGCGGACAGCATGATTACGGAACAAAAAATGTTTTGGGTAAATCTGGAAACTTTGATGGTGATGAAGTGTTAGATATATTATTATCACAAAAACAAACGGCAAAATTTATCACTCAAAAGATCTATAAGTTTTTTGTAAATGATAATGTTGATGGTGAAAAAGTGAATTGGCTTGCCGATCGTTTTTATAACAGCACTTATGATATTAGCAAATTAATGGACGATATTTTTACCAGTGATTGGTTTTATGATGAAAAAAATATTGGCAGCAAAATAAAATCACCAATTGAATTGATTGCAGGCATTCAACGCATGCTGCCAATGCAATTGGAAAATGAAGAAGCATTGACTTTTTTACAAAGAGCATTGGGACAAATGTTGTTTTACCCGCCGAATGTTGCTGGCTGGCCCGGTGGAAAAACATGGATCGATAGCAGCAGCCTGATGCTTCGTATGCGTATTCCACAATTGATAAATGATGTTGACGAACTGAATGTAAAAGCAAAAGACGATGATGACCAGATGATGGGAAGAAAATCACCGGAAGATGGAGGCAAACCGATGGGTTATGGCAAACGATCTGTCATCAAAGCAACTATTGACTGGAAAGAATATATAGGGCATTTTGAAAAAGTGCAAAAAGAGCAATTGATCGGTTCATTAGCATCAAATTTATTACAAACGAAAAGTAGTGTTAGCAATGAATTGATAAAACAATATGCCGATGCAGGTAGTAAGGAAAGTTTTATTAAGTCGGCAACATTGCAATTGATGAGTACACCGGAATACCAGTTATGTTAAAACAGCTTCGGGCTGTGAGCTATGAGCTACGAGTTTCGGACTCTGCTCACGGCTCGCAGCTCATAGCTCAAAGCTTATAAATATGGTTATCAAACGTCGTGAATTCTTGCAGGTCGGTTCCCTTGCCACAGCATCATTGATGGTGCCGAAATTTTTAAAGGCATTTGAAGCGAAGGATATGGTGCCGGCTGGAAATAAAGTACTAGTGATACTTCAACTGAGTGGCGGTAATGATGGATTGAATACTGTCATTCCTTATCGTAATGATATTTATTATAAGGCAAGACCGAGATTAGGAATTGAGAAATCAAAAATTTTATCGTTGACTGATGAAGCAGGTTTGCATCCTGCATTAACTGGATTTAAAGAATTATATGATGATGGAAGTCTTGGCATCATGAATAGTGTTGGTTATCCCAATCCTGATCGTTCACATTTTCGCAGCATGGATATATGGCATACCGGGAGCGAAAGCAAAGAGTACTGGACAACTGGTTGGCTTGGTCGTTATCTTGATGCACAATGTCATGGTTGTGACAAACCTACTTATGCATTGGAGTTGGATGATACATTAAGTCTTGCAATGAAGGGAGAGGAGGCAAAAGCAATCGCAATGAAAGATCCAAAGCGTTTATTTGGCACAGCAAATCAACGTTTCTTTAAAGATGTAATGCAACAACACAAAGATGAGCCAGGAGAACAGCCTGTTGATTATTTATATAAAACACTTTCCGAAACAGTTTCTTCAGCCGATTATATTTTTGAAAAAAGTAAATTTCATCCATCAAAAGCTGAGTATCCTAAAACAGATCTTGGACAAAATTTGAAAACAATTGCTTCGCTGATCTTTTCTGATATCAATACAAAAGTGTATTATGTTTCTCACGGAAGTTTTGATACACATATCAATCAGCAAACGCAGCAGCAACGTTTATTCACTGAAATGAATGAGGCGGTTAAATCATTTACAAAAGATCTGAAAGATAATGGACGGTTTAATGATGTATTGGTAATGACATTCTCTGAATTCGGAAGAAGAGTTTCTCAAAATGCAAGCGGCGGCACTGATCATGGCACAGCTAATAATATGTTCTTAATCGGCGGCGGTGTAAAAGAAAAAGGATTGATCAATCCAATGCCCGATCTATCTGACCTTGATGAAGGTGATCTGAAATATAAGGTGGATTTTAAAAATGTATACGCTACGGTTTTGAAAAATTGGTTAGCCGCAGATGATATGGCGATCCTGAAAAAGAAATATGATTATTTGAAGTTTGTATAAAACTAACCAGGTTTCTTCATCCATTTTTTTAGCATTGGCGACATAAGAAATAATACAACTCCGCTGGCTGCAGCCACGAGTGCAATTTTTCCAAAAATATCCGTGTATATCGGTAAACTTTCAGCGGGTGATAATGTTGTTCCGGTATCGGTTGGTATTGCCATCCATGAACCAATCAACCCTGCAAGATATTGGCCATAAGAACTTGCCAGGAACCACATGCCCATCATCAACCCCACCATTTTTGCTGGAGATAATTTAGTGATTGCTGATAATCCAATCGGCGAGAGACAAAGTTCACCGGTAACCATAAAGAAATATCCCAAGGCAAAAAAGAAAAGACTCACGATGCCGTTGTTTGCAAATTTTGCTGCAACCACATAGATATAAAACCCCAAACCCAACTGTATAAGTCCCAGTGCAAATTTTATAACTGAGTTGGGCTCTTTATTTTTTTTCGATAACGAAATCCATAACCAAACAAAAAATGGAGTAAGCAACACAACGAAAATCGGCGTAATGGAATTATTTACTGCTGCCGAGGATAATTGTATACCCCAAAGATCCATGTTTACATTTCTTTCTGCAAAGAGGTTGAGTGAGCCACCGCCCTGTTCATAAAATGCCCAAAAGAGAGATGAAAAAATAATCAATACCATTGCTACCATCAATTTCAAAAATGCTTCTTTACCTAATTTACTCGCAGTATAAATAACATAAACAAGAGCAATGATGCCAAAAGGATTAATGATGTAGGAATAGATTTTGTAATAATTAAGGATAAGGATGAATAAAGGAACTGCAGCAATACTCAATATATAAACAACTATTTCATTTGAAATGCCAACACTGCTTTTTGCTTTCAATTTTTCTTGTGAAGGCGGAAGCCCGATTGGTCCAAGTATATTTTGGTTTAAATAAAAAGTAATCAACCCAACTATCATAAATATACCGGCCAATCCAAAACCAAGATGCCAATTAACCTTTTGCCCTACCCAGCCGCACAATAATCCACCAAGTGTAGCACCAATATTTATTCCCATATAGAAATAGGAAAAACCTGCATCACGTCTTCCATCACCTTCTTTGTATAGATTGCCAACGATGGTAGAAATATTTGGTTTGAAATAGCCATTGCCAACAATCATAATTCCCATGCCAATAAAAAATGATTCCTTAACAGGGATTGCCATTACAAAACTTCCACATGCCAATAATACTCCTCCCCATAAAATTGATTTACGTTGACCAAGAATTTTATCAGCCATGAATCCGCCAAGAACAGGCATTGCATAAATCAGCGATTGATACACTCCATAAATAATATTTCCTTTTACATCATCAAATTTGAGATAGTTTACCATGAACAGAATAAGTAAGGCACGATTACCATAAAATGTAAACCGTTCCCACATTTCGGTAAAGAATAACAAATGAAGCTGTTTTGGATATTTGCCTTTAAAATCCTGTATCTGTTCAAGAGTCGGCTGCATAGAAGTTTATTAATAAAGAAAGATAGCAAAACTTTTTTCTGTAAATAAAAAAGGCAGCTGATCGCTGCCCTTTGCAAAAAAAATGTTTATTTATCTCACTCCGTGCATCATCTTTTTTAATATAGGCGATAATGCAAAAAGAACTAACCCTGCTAATCCACACAAAACAACAAACAGCATAAAAAAGTCGTAAATGGTTTTTAATTTAAATCCCGCAAAAGTTGGATATTCAACTTTGATGATTTTCTCTTTTTCAATAATATCTAATTGTTGTGCCGTAAGAACGGAATCCTGTACTTTAAAGATCTCTACAAAGTCAAGATTATTCTTAAACCCTTTATCGTAATCAACTGTTGATGCTATTTTATTTTTCGCCAATGCATAAAGTTCAGCGCCGGAAGGGGCTTTTTGTCCTTCAAGAATGCTTTCCAGATTAATATTCTCTTTAGTCATATTTATATAAGCTTCTGAAGTTGGTGGCAACAACGCTCCCAGTATTCCTGTGAGCACATAACCACCGGCATTACCTAAAAACCATACGCCCATTAGCAATGAAGCAAATCTTTTCGGTGCTAATTTGGCAACAAGCGATAAACCAATTGGTGATAAACATAATTCGCCCCAGGTATGAAGCAAGTAAAGAACGATCATCCAGATGATCCCAACTTTCCCGGCAGTGCCCAATCCCTTTACTTGTGTAGCTATGATGAAATAACCCAGTGCAATTAACAATAATCCCCATGCTTGTTTTACAGGTGAAATCGGTTCAAGTCTTTTCTTATTCATCCATATCCATAGATAGCTAAATGGAATTGCAAAGACCATTACAAATATTCCATTGAAGTTTTGTACCATGCTTGGTGGCATGGTCCATCCAAGAATCCTGGTATCCGTTTGATTATCGGCAATAAAAGTCAATGAAGAACCTGCCTGTTCAAATGCTCCCCAAAAAAACATAACAAAAAAACAAACCACATAAAGTACCCATATCCTGTCTTTCTCCACTTTTGTAATTGTTTTGTCAGATAAGATGAGAAAACCAAGACTGATACCTGATGCAAAAATGAAAGGATATAACCAGCCTTTGATCCATGTCACACCGGGGCCATTAAATACAAGGTGAAGTCCGTATGTTATAGCTAACATTAATACAAACGAAATGATCATATTGGTAGTTGTGAACTTGGCGCTGTTTGATTCATCATCAGGTATATCTGATTTTTTAGGTTTACCTCCAATAGCAATTCCTTCAGGAGTTCTTACATATTTGTTTTTTAAAAAAAGAAATGTCAATGTGCCTATAAACATCGCAAGAGCCGCAGCAAGAAAACCCCATTTGAATGCAGACAGATCACGGATACCATCATGTTTTACATCACCGAAAAAAGGACAAATGAACTGTCCCAATGTTGCTCCAACATTAATGCCCAGGTAAAAAAGAGTAAACGCCGAATCCAACTTGCTTTTTTGTTCTTTGGGATAAAGACTGCCAACCATTGAAGAAATGTTGGGCTTGAAAAAACCATTGCCAAAAATTATCGCCAGCAAAGCAATCCACATGATGTTTGTAGCCAATGATATATTTGTGGCATACAGATTTCCGCTTAAAAAAAGTAACAATTGTCCAATGCCCATTGTAGTGCCCCCTAACAGTATGCAATTGCGGTTCCCAAGAAATTTATCTGAAATATATCCGCCAAGCATTGGGGTGAGGTAACATAATCCAAGAAATCCCCCATAAATAATGGAAGCTTCTGTTTTTCCCATTAGCAATGCTTCTGCAAGAAATAAAGAAAGCAATGCTCTCATCCCATAAAAATTGAACCGCTCCCACATTTCAGTTCCAAATAATACCCACAACCCTTTCGGATGTCCTCTTTGATTACTGGATTCTAGCAATATGGCCTGGTCTCCGGCTGTTACATTGGTCATACAATCGTTTTTTAATTAGCTAATCAGAATTGGTGAAGATATGTTAGTCCAAAATAAAGAAAATCTTTCACTAAGTAATTTTTCATGCTTGTTTTAACTTTCTGCCCGATATTCGCAATGCTTTTTAAAAAAACCAAGATCCAATATGCGCATCCTTATACTTGGCGCCGGCGGTCGTGAACATGCATTTGCATGGAAGATTTCTCAAAGCCCTCTTTGCGAAAAACTTTTTATTGCTCCAGGGAATGCCGGCACTTCTCAATGTGGGACTAATCTCGATTTTGGTGTGAATGATTTTGATGCAATAAAAAAGTGTTGCATTGATGAGAAGATTGATCTTGTTCTTGTTGGGCCAGAAGAACCATTGGTAAAAGGCATCACAGATTTTTTGATCAGCGATCCGCAATTGAACGATCTCGATATTATCGGCCCATCAAAAAATGGAGCACAGCTGGAAGGAAGCAAAGCTTTTGCAAAAGCCTTTATGAATAAATATAATATTCCCACTGCTGCTTACGGTGAATTTACATTAGACAATTATAAAGATGGTGTTGATTATATTAATAAACATGAATTGCCTATCGTATTAAAAGCAGATGGACTGGCAGCAGGCAAAGGCGTTGTCATTTGTGAAAACTATATTGAAGCATTGGCCGAGTTTGAATTGATGATACAGCGGGCAAAGTTTGGTGACGCAAGTAAGAAAGTTGTGATAGAAGAATTTTTACAAGGCATCGAACTGTCAGTTTTTGCATTAACCGATGGGAAAAATTATGTGATGTTGCCCGAAGCAAAAGACTACAAAAGAGTGGGAGAAGAAGATACTGGTCCAAACACTGGTGGTATGGGTGCCGTTAGCCCCGTGCCATTTGCTGATGAAATTTTTCTAAAAAATGTAGAAGAGAAAGTGGTCAAACCAACGATTAAAGGATTAAACGCTGAAGGCCTCGAGTATCGCGGCTTTATTTTCTTTGGATTAATTAAAGTTGGAGATGATCCTTATGTGATCGAATACAATTGTCGCATGGGAGATCCGGAAACTGAAGTTGTGATCCCAAGACTAAAAAATGATTTTCTCGAAATGTTGGTAGCAGCCACCAAACAAGAACTCAATAAAATAAAGATTGATGAAGATGATCGCTTCGCTTGTACTGTAATGGCGGTCAGTGGTGGTTATCCCGCCGATTATGAAAAAGGATATGTCATTCATGGGCTCGATGAAGTGGACACTGCAGAGAGTATTTTATTTCATGCTGGCACTATAACAACGGAAGGAAAAGCAGTAACCAATGGTGGCCGGGTTCTTTGCATTACATCTTTTGGCAATTCAATATTTGAAGCGGTTGAAAAATCAAAGGAAGAATTGCAGAATATTTCTTTTACCGGAATGTTTTATAGAAGAGATATAGGTTATGAGTTTGAATGATTTTATTTGGTAACCAGCATTTGTAATTTTTCTCGTCGTCCCTTGCGTCGCACTCTTGTACTCCAACAATTCTATTTAGCTTATTCGTGAATCATCAGACGTGAATTGTGAGATAAAGCCTACTCACGGCTGACGATTCACGTCTCACGACATTCACCATTGACCATTCACCATTCACGATTACATTTGCACAAACACTCTCCATGGCTGACATGCACTATCACGATTATCTGCAGCTTGATAAAATCCTTAATTCACAATTTCCCGAAAGTGAAAAGCAAAATTTATCCGCACACGATGAAATGCTTTTCATTATCATTCATCAAACCTATGAGCTTTGGTTCAAGCAACTTCATCATGAAGTGGATGCAGTTGCAACTATTATGAGTAAACCTGCACTCAATGATAACTCACCCGAACTGCAAACCGTTGTCCATCGTCTTGATCGTTGCGTTACTATTTTAAGAGTGCTGGTTCACCAGATCGACATCATGGAAACAATGACGCCGATGGATTTTCTTGATTTCAGAGATATGCTTCGGCCTGCATCAGGTTTTCAAAGCTGGCAATTCAAACAACTCGAAGCAAAACTGGGATTGAAGTTTGATAACAGGCATGGTAAAGAGTATTACACAGCTCAACTAAGAAAAGAACATGTTGATGTCATTAAAGACTCTGAAAGCGGTAAATCATTACTTGAACTTATAAATAGCTGGCTTGAAAGAATGCCATTGTCGCCGGCATTATCTGATGATCCAAATTCTTTCTGGCAGATCTATAAAAAAAGTTATGAAGGAAGTCTTGCAGACGTAGAGAAAGGAAACATATCAGCCCTTGAAGAAATCTTCTTCAGTATCGAACCTCAAACTACAAACATCAAACAATCGCTGTCTTCAGCAGCATCAAGAGCTGCATTATTCATCATGCTTTATCGCGGCTATCCATTATTGCAGCAGCCATTTCAATTACTGAATTGTTTATTGGAAATAGATGAGCAATTAAGTTCATGGCGCTACCGACATATGAACATGGTGCATCGAATGATTGGTACAAGAATTGGAACAGGCGGGAGTACCGGCAAAGATTATTTAAAAGCTGCTGCAGACAAACATTATATCTTTCGTGAAATTGCACAACTGAATAGCTTTCTCATAGAAAGAAGAAAACTGCCGGTATTATCCAATGAAATGGAAACGAGATTAGGATTTGTTCATCAATAATTCTCAGAAAAATCTCCCTGTTCCTTCAATTTTCCTGTAAGGCTTTTTGAAGAATGCATCAACTTTAGAATTAAATTCATTTGCATAAACGATCGGTGTGCTATGTCCCGAGTTAGGTAGTATCCATAAATAAGCATTCGGAATATTTTTATAGATATCCATTGTGTGTTCTTCTTTTATTACATCATGATCGCCGCCAATAACCAAGGTAGGACAACTAATTTTTTGAAGATCACTCAACGGGATATGTGGGTTTTCAACCAATAATTTTAATAACTTATATCCGCCTTTTTCCATTTCATTTTTATCCGCTTTGTCTTTCAATCCGGAATACATTGGCATCACCATATCCCATATTTCTTGTGGTACTGCTGTTGTATCGGGTCGAAGATTTGCACCTGTGATTGCCAGCTTCTTTACTTTTTCTGGATGTCGAATAGCCATCAATAATCCGTTAATACCGCCATCACTCCAGCCAACTATATAGGCCGAATCAATTTTCATTACTTCAAGCAATGCTGCATAATCATCCGCCATCATTTCATAGCTGATTGAATCTGCCGCATCAGCTGATTTGCCCTGTGCCCGGCTATCCGCAATGATCACTTTATATTTTTGTGCGAAATAAGGGATCTGCTTTGTAAAGTTATTTATTGAGCCCCCGTTGCCATGAATAAATAATAACGGTTTACCCTGGCCATAAACTTCAACATACATTTTAAATCCGCGGATATCATAATATTTTCCAACGGCCTTATTCTTTCCATAAATGTTTTTTGGATCGTTCATCATCTTCTCAAACTCCGCTTGGAGTTTTGCAAACTCATCCTGCGAATATGATGATAAAACAATTGTAATAGAGGCAATAAATAGAAGCAGTAGTTTTTTCATGATGCCTTGTTTTAGAGTGGGACAAGATAAAAAAAAGAATGAGGCATTTAACAAATACCTCATTTCAATTAACCGTATAGCTAAAAACTAAAAAGACTGTTTAAAAAGTATAACGAATTCCAAGCCCACCATAATGTGCAAAACCTACATAGTCTCCAAACTCAAACGACGGCTGCCAATCGATGGAAATATTGATAGGGGCACCGTTAAATTTATAATCAAGACCTAAGACCCCATCAATACCAAAAAAAGTGCCATCAACATGATAGCTGTGATCATAATAGTCATAAAACCCAACATGGGCGCCGGGCCCTACATACCATTTTAAACCACTGGCGTCTGCAAAGTTTCCGTGGATTTCATACAAACCAGTAAAACGAAAGCCGTGATTCCAGAAATAACCAATGAATTCACCAGCATTGTTTCCATCAAAGAAATGTTTGAATGTAATGCCCGCGCCATCCCAAACTTTTATGCCAAGCGCTGATTGGTAGGAAGAGCTATGGGTGCTTTTGCTTTGCGCCTGCGAAAAAATAAACACAAAAAGGGTTACGAACAATAGAAATGTTTTTCTCATAAAAAATTGATTTTTAATTACTGTTACAACCCCATTTTCGTGCCAGAAAGGAGATGAAAACCTATATAAAATCAATTCTTCCTGAAACTCAACAGGAAATAAATTATTACAAAAAACACAATAAAAGCAGTGGCGGCAAATGTAAATGACGACCCGAAAAATGACCAGATAATACCCGCAATTATGCTCGCCAGCAAACTACAAATACTTTGACAAGAAGTATAAAAACCGACAGCTGTTGCCGTATTCGTGTCATGAGCAATGTTCGTTATCCATGCTTTAACAATGCCTTCAGTTGCTGCTGCATAAATGCCGTAAATGAAAAACAAAATAAAGATCACAACGGCAGATGGATGAAATGCAAATCCTCCATACACGATTGCGAACATAAGTAAACCAACAATAAAAATATTTTTGATTCCCAATTTGTCTGCCAATTTCCCGAAGGGAAATGAAGCGGCAGCATAAATAAGATTATAAAAAATATAAGCAGCGATAGTAGTAGTATCGCTTCCGGTAACTTCTTTTGTGATCAGTAATAAAAAAACATCCGAGCTATTGAACAATGCAAATAATAATAGTCCAACTACAAGTTTTTTATATTCAGCAGATGCAACTTTCCAATATTTAAAAAATGAAAGAAAATTCCCATTGCTTAAAGTAGAAACAGGTTCCTTTTTTTCTTTTAGTAAAAAGATCAGCAGCACAGCGATAATGCCCGGAATAAATGCGAAATAAAAAAGCGATGAATATTTTTTTGGGAAAAAATAAAGAAACGCTAATGCAATGATCGGACCTATGGCAGCACCGACTGTATCCATCGCTCTGTGGAAACCGAATACGCTGGCTTTAGTTTCTTTAGTTGCTTGTTGTGAAAGCAATGCGTCTCTTGCAGCTGTTCTTAATCCTTTTCCGAAGCGATCAATGGTCCTTGCAAAAAAAATCCACAAGGGGTAAACAAGCATTGCCATCATTGGTTTGCTGATGGCACTAAAAAAATATCCTGCTTTTATAAATGGCAAACGAACTCCTTTTTCATCACTTAATTTACCGAAATACCCTTTGCCGATGCCAGAAGTAAAATCAGCCACACCTTCTAATATCCCGATGAGCAAAACAGAAAAACCAATTTCTTTTAAATAGACAGGAACAACAGGATAGATCATTTCACTTGCTATATCAGCAAACAAACTGACAACAGAAAGAATGATAACAGTGCGGTTGATGATACGCATGAATTGAAGTTAAACAATTTGGATTCACACAACCAAGCCATAAATAATCATGAAGATTCTCTTCCCGGAAATCATAACAATTTGCTGCTATCAGCGTTCTATAATTGCTGAACAGAGATCAGAAAGATGAATGGAGCGTCGCAACGGAGGTCTGGTAGAAATTCAGCAGCCAAACCCATGAAAAAATTCTTTTACAGCAAATTAGAGAATCCGAAGCCTTAAAAAAATATTGGCTGTCAAGGCTTTTCGCTTTGCTAATTCAAACAAATTCCTACAACTTTGCACACATTAAATCCAATCCTCATAAATGGGACTTTTTAACTGGTTTACACAAGAAATAGCCATCGACCTGGGTACCGCCAATACCCTCATCATACATAACGACGAAGTAGTAGTAAATGAACCTTCG
>Ga0105249_10001682_pt1 | contig 19397 bp, 19 predicted proteins | sample KBSS44metaG_FD_81522 | JGI IMG/M metagenome (GOLD analysis project Ga0105249, IMG submission 81522) | Switchgrass rhizosphere microbial communities from Kellogg Biological Station, Michigan, USA - KBS S4-4 metaG | ecosystem: Host-associated > Plants > Roots > Rhizosphere > Soil | place...
CATCGAAAAGCTGCGCGGCAACAAGGCGTTGAACAGCGGGCTCTCAGCGATCACAGCTGCCGTCGTCGGCGTCATTCTCAATCTCGCCATCTGGTTCGCCATCCACACGATCTTCCGCGAAGTCTTTCACATCGGGCAATTCGGTCTGTCGTTCGACGCGCCGATATTGAGCAGCGTGAATATGTGGGCGCTTCTCCTGTCGGTCGCTGCCGCAATCGCGATTTTCCGTCTCAAGGCGGGGATGCTCCCGACGCTCATTGCCTGTTCGCTGGCGGGACTGGGTCTTTATCTCGCCGGGGCCATAAGTTGATCGGCATTTGAAGTCATGGATATCGGCATTCTCAATCTGACGATTTTCGTCGCGGCGACTTTTCTCGCCGCCTTCATCACGGGCCTCAGCGGCTTCGCCTTCGGCCTCATCGCAGCCGGGATCTGGTTGCACGTCATCACGCCGCTGCAAACCGCAACGTTGATCATCGCCTTCGGCTTACTGGCCCAGGGAACTTCCGTTTGGAAATTGCGCCACAGTTTGAACTGGCCGCGGCTTTGGCCGTTTCTGTTAGGTGGCGCTGTCGGCGTTCCAGTCGGAATTGCAATCCTCGAATGGCTCAATCCACGGCATTTGCGCGAAGGCGTCGGCGCCGTACTCGTACTTTACAGCCTCTATTCGCTCTTTCGCCCGAGTCTGAGGCCGCTAAATACAAATCCCGTCGTCGATACCGCCATTGGTTTTTTGAATGGGGTTCTCGGAGGCGCCACAGGCCTTGCGGGAATCATCATCGTAATCTGGTGCGGCTTGATGCCGTGGCCAAAGGATCAGCAGCGCACGGTTTTCCAGCCAGTTGCCGTTGCAGTTTTTCTCATGAGCGCGGGCTGGCTGGGCGCAGAAGGGGCGGTGTCATGGGACATCGCCAAACTTTTTCTTTTCGGCTTACCGGCACTGGCAGCGGGCCTTTGGCTCGGCCTGAAACTCTATGGACGTCTCGACGAGCAAGCATTCCGGCGAGTTGTTTTAGTTCTGCTCCTTTTGTCGGGCATCGCGTTGTTTATCTGAGCAAAACACATGCCGGCAGAAACACGCTGATAACAACCATTGACACTTGACATGCAACCAAATGGTTGCCTATTATCGCGACATGAGCATGGATGCAGTGTTCAAGGCGCTCGCAGATCCGACGCGGCGCCGGTTGCTCGACAGTCTCCGTGCCCGAAACCGGCAGACGCTCGGCGAACTTTGTGAGGGAAGTAAAATGACCCGGCAGGCAGTGACCAAGCACCTCGGCATTCTGGAGGACGCCAATCTCGTCGCAGTGGAAAAAAGCGGCCGCGAGAAACTGCACTACCTGAACCCCGTGCCAATTCACGAAATTGCCGAACGTTGGATCGAAAAATTCGAGCGTGGGCATCTGCGCGCCCTTTCGGATCTCAAGAAAAACCTGGAAAGGAAAAGAGATGAGTAAGTTTGTATATGTCACCTACATCCGCACGACGCCGGAGAAGCTGTGGGAGGCTTTGACGAAGTCTGAATTCACGAAGCAATACTGGTTCGGCGTCACGCAGGAGTGCGACTGGAAAGTCGGCTCTCCCTGGAAAATAATGTTCCCCGACGGCCGCGTTGCCGACGCCGGCGAAGTCCTGGAGATCGAGCCGCCTCGCCGCCTCGTTCTTAAATGGCGCAACGAATTCATGCCCGAAATGAAGGCGGAGGGTTATTCGCGCGCCTCCTACGAGATCGAACAGCAGAGCAACAACACGGTGAAATTCACTGTCCGGCACGAAATGGACAAGGAAGGCTCCAAGTTCATCGGAGCCGTATCCAACGGCTGGCCGCAGATTCTAGCGAGTCTGAAGAGCCTGCTCGAAACCGGCAAGGCACTCGAGCGGACGAAAGATTTGCCGAAGTAAAGGCTAAAACAATTCCCCGCCCCCCCGGCATGAAGGCCGGGCGGCGGGGCTAGCAATTAAAACGCGTTTACAGCGACAGTTCAGTCTCGATAGTTGCAGTGACGGTCGCCGAAATCATCTCGCCAGCACGTGCGACGATGAGAAATACGGGGCCCACCGACGACTCCACCAATCACTCCACCAACTACCGCGCCCGGGGGCCCGGCGATAATAGCTCCAGTGCCTGCGCCAATTGCCGCGCCTGTGACTGTTCTTTCTTGCGCACTCGCAGTTACCGGCAGAACGGCCAAAGCCGCGAATGTCGCTCCAATGATTAAAATCTTACGCATATCGATTGTCCTCTATTCCCGGTGCATGATGCCGTCCGGGCAATTATTTGGGTGTGCAGAATCAACGCGCGAGAGCGCGGATCGTTCCTCGATCAATGGAGGCCAATTCGAACAGCTGGCCAAGCATCCGCTCGAGTCTCAAGAGCGTGCTCGAAACCGGCAAGGCGATGGAGCAGACGGGCAAGATGCGGGAGTGAGGGCTGACGTTAAATCTACTTTTGACCCAAAGCGAACATCCGCGACTTACTGGTGGCGGCTCCCTGTTTGTCATGGGCAGGGAGCCGTCACGCTTCACTCGTTGAGGCGATTAGGCCGAAACTGATCGTCCCGTCGCCAATTGGCCAAAACGAATGCACGGCCACCCGGCTATTTGTAATAGCCTACGCCGCAACCATCGTTGGCAACGCGGATCACGAAGGATTGCTTTGGAACGGCCTCGGTCGTTCCCGGCTTCGCGAACTTGTAGTCAACTGTGCTGACAGTGCCTCCAGGCGCATTCTTAATTGCATCGAAGATTCTTTGCCCGAGGGCGTCGTCACCCATTTTCAAGGCGCGGACATCCGTTCCCATCATCGCCGAATTCGGATGCGCTGTGAATTTGCCGTCGGTCATGTTGTAGCAGAACACGTAGAGATCGCGGTCGTGGTAGTCCTTGTTGTTCTTGTCGTTGAATGCTGCGAGCGCAGCAGTTGGATTGGCCTTGAGCGCGGCGACGCCGCGATCAAGCATGGCTCGTGCTTCCGCTGCCGTGCCGGATTGTTGCGCGACGGCGAAGGCGCAACCTAAAAGCAGCGCAAATGCCGATAGGCAGAAAGCAAACATTCTCCTGTTCATGACGTTCTCCTCGGCGTTGTCCCTAGACTGCTCTTGTTCTAGCGATCAACCGCCACTGCAATGTTGGTTTAGCATCCCGGCAGAAGTAAGCCGTTGACCCAACGTCCGCGTCTATCGCGAACAAAAGGAACCGTATGTCGGGGTTCCGACAGAATGCTGGTCCTATCCAAATACCTCAGGGGGCCACACCACACCTATCGCTCTGTAGAGCCTAGATAAATGCGGAGCGCAGCAAGGCTAGGTAAAACCCAGCTTCCATGCCGAGTTTTCTATTGGACAACTGACGACCGGAGTTTGCCGACGTCTGCTTCTGGCCCGAAGCGGACCTTCAGAGCAGCGACAGCCCGCGTTTTTCGCAATGCCCGATTGACATCGTATCTCATATGGATTATATTCCTATCAACCTTGCTCGATAGAGGGGCGTCTTCTAGAGGCGTTCTTTAAGGCGGAGCGAGGTGGCGGTGGCCGGGCTGCGCGACGCACGCGCGGGCCGGAGGCCCAAGCTGTGTGTTCCCGACGGGCCGTCTGTCCGCCACGGATGCCGGTTTCCCGAAGCCCTGCACCTAGACCAGGGTGTAGGGTGACGGAGAGCATCGAAGCGGTGGTTAGAAAAGTCCGACCACCGGGGGTCACATGGAGCAAGCCACCACACCGCGCGCGGGATGCCGGATCGGCCGGCGACTGCGGTGACTACCATCTCTCGTCTGTTCTTCTTTCACAGACGAGGCCGTGGGGACCGGTACGTCCCCGGCGTCCCGCGCGCCCCTCTCTTTGGGGTGCGGCTGACGAACACCCGGCGCCAAAAGGCGAGCGCGGGAACGATGAAGCCTGTTAAAATGACAAACGGAGGACGGATTGGACTGGCTTCTCCTTCTGGTGATTTTGGGATTGCGGCTCGGGCCGGATTGGCTTTTCAACTCCGTCATGAAAAATTACGGCGAGCATCGCCCAGACCTCCCGCTGAACGGGCAGCAGGTCGCACGGAAGCTTCTGGATCACGCGGACCTCAAAGATGTTCCGATCGTCACCGACAACAGCGACGAATACACCGACAGTTACGATTCGGATAAACGTGTTGTCAGCCTGTCGGCAAGAGTCGCCAGCGCTCATTCAATCGCCGCCTATGCTGCAGCCGCGCACGAAGTCGGGCACGCCATTCAGTTCGCGCGGCAGGAAACGTGGCTGCGCTGGGACGACGGGCTCACCCGACTATTTTCATATGGGCAGTGGATTTTGGTGGCGGCACTCTTCATCTTCATTTTTGCGAGCTGGTTCAAATTCGAATTCGCCACCACGGAATTCTGGCGCAGCTACGGCATACTTGTGATCCTCGCCTTTGTCGGCTGCGGCTTCGTCGTCCGCTTGCTGGCGCTGCCACTGGAAATGGATGCAAGCTTCGGGAGCGCCCTCCCCCTCCTCGAACAAGGCCGATTTCTACACGGCAAGGATCTTGAGTCGGCAACTACCGTTTTGTCCGCTGCGGCGCTGACCTACGGAGCCTTTGCGGCGCTCGGATTACTTTCGCTCGTCCTCATAGCCTACGATCGCCTTGGGTAGGCGCCGCTTACAACTTCATGATCATGCAGGTCGTCGTGCCATGCGCGTAGAGCTTTCCGTCCTTGTCGATCAGCTTGCCCTCGGCCGTGCCCATGCGCGAGCCGCCGTGAATCAGCCGGCCCTCGGCGCGCAGATGCCCAGTCTTCGATGTGATGGCGCGTACCAGATGCACCTTCAGCTCGAGCGTCGTATAGGCGGAGCCCGCCGGCACTGTCGTCTGCACCGCGCAGCTCATGCAGGAATCGAGCAGCGTGGCCGCAAGCCCGCCATGCACGACGCCGATCGGATTGTAGTGGTATTCGGCAGGGTCGCACTCGAACAGCGCGTAGCCGGGCTCCACCTTGGTGATGGAGAAATTCATCAAAACCGAAATCGGCGGCGGCGGGATCTCGCCGGAGACGACTTTCTGGAGGAACTCGATACCGCTCGCGCCGCGTGCGGCGCCCGCGCTCAGCATCGGGTCTTTCCAGGTAATGGTGCGGGTACGCGGCTCGGCGGCGGGTTTGGACAAGGACAATCTCCTGATGAAAGGGAAAACGCGAAACAGCTTTCCCGGTGCAATCTATATGAACGCCAGATGAATACGGGACGCATTGTTCTAGATGGAGAGGCTTTGTCCATCACAATATAAACATGTTTGCTATTCCTATTTCACAGGGGCCGATTTAGCCCTAAACTGATTTGTCATTTGAATCGTTCGGCGATTTTCGCCGACCGACTGCAAGGAGAGACCCCCATGAAGAAGACCCTACTCGCTTGCGCAGCGATCGCGGCCCTTGCCGTCGGCACGCTCGCAATTCCGAATCAGGCCGACGCTCGCTGCCGTACCGGCTGCGCGATCGGCATCGGCGCCGCCGCCATCGTCGGTGGCGCGATCGTCGGCAACGCCATCGCCGGTGGCCCGCCCCCGGGCTACGCCTATCGCGGTTACGCGCCGGTCGAAGGCTACGTCGCCTATAACGATTATTATGGTCCGCAGCCCGTCGGCTGCCCCGGCGGCTACTGGGGCCGCCGTCCGGTCTATGACCGTTGGGGCAATCAAGTCGGCTGGAGCCGTCCGAAATTCTTCTGCCCGTACTAAATTCGCGGACCACCTGAGTTCGAAACCGGCGGATGAAAGTCCGCCGGTTTTCGTTTCGGGATGAGGGGAATGAGTTTTTGTCTCTTTGGTATAGCAGTAAACCGCTTCGGGCGCTGAGGTTTCAACGTCCCTGCATATGACTGAGCACCGCGGAGGTCGGCCAGCAGTCGAGCTTGAGACGGTTTTCTTTCTGGTAGCGCCCAAGCGCCGCCCTCGTCTGCATCCCGGCCTTTCCGTCGATCTTGTCGCGATAAATACCTCGCGCGGTCAGCACACGTTGCATGGTTTCGACATCGGCCGTTTTCATCAGCGGAATTTTCGCCCACGCCGTCTCGAACGGCCTAGGGTCGGAGATCACATCACTGAGATGCCCGACGAAAAGAACGTAGAGATCGGAAAAATTATATTCTTTGATGACGTAATAGTTTTTCAGCGTGAGAAACGCAGGCCCATAAATCCCTTCCGGTTGCAGCAACGAAGCCTGCAGCGAGAGTTCCTGCGCACCCAGCTTTCGCCTATGAACAGGCACGAACCCCATCGCGATCCAATCGCGGATAGGATGAGTGACTTCGGGCACGCCGGTCGAACAATCGACATTCTGCGGCGCCCGCACTTCGTAAGCCCAACGTTGACCAGTCTGCCAGCCTTTTGCCCGCAATTGTCCGGCAGCCGCGGCAAGCGCGTCCGGCACGGAGTTCCAGATATCGCGCTTTCCGTCGCCGTCGAAATCGACGGAATACTTATAAAATTCCGACGGCAGAAATTGCGTCAGGCCCATCGCGCCCGCCCACGAACTTTTCATGTCCACGAGCTTGACGTGCCCTTCCTCAAGGATCTTGAGCGCAAGCAGAAATTCTTCGCGAAATTTTTCTTTACGCTTGCCGATATAGGCCTGTGTCGCAAGCACACGCACCGCACTATGAGGCAGCTTGTAGGTTCCGAAAGCAGTTTCCCGACCCCAGATTGCAAGCAGCACGTTTTTCGGCACGCCGAAATTCCGTTCGATCGTATCAAGCTGCGCCGCGTATTGGACTGCAAGCTTCCGTGCCTGGTCGGCAAGCCGATTGATACTCGCCTCGGAAACATAGTCACCAGGCGATTGGATGAATTCCGGCTGACCAGGCGGTTCGCGTCCAGGCAGATCGAGATCGGGCAGCGAAAGATCCGGCTCGAGCCCGCGTGTCGCAGTATCGAATGTCCGGCGCGAAACACCCTTAGCTTGCGCGGCAGGCCATTGGCTCTCCAGCCAATGCGTGAATGCTGCGTCGGCGGCTGTCTCGGATTGTGGAACCAATACCAGCCATCCCGCAACAAATAGGCCTAAAAGTGAGGTTGCGGGCGGACGTTTTAACATTCGTTCCTACCTCGTGAATTTTTTATATTTGATTCGGTGCGGAATTTCGGCAGCTGCCCCAAGACGGCGTTTTTTATCGACCTCGTATTCCTGGAAGTTCCCTTCGAACCACTCCACGTGGCTATCACCTTCGAACGCCAGCATATGGGTCGCGATGCGATCGAGGAAAAAGCGATCGTGGCTAATGATGACGGCGCAGCCGGCGAAATCCTCGAGGGCCTCCTCCAGCGCACGCAACGTATCGACGTCGAGATCATTAGTCGGCTCGTCGAGCAAGAGCACGTTCGCTCCCGACTTCAGCATCTTGGCGAGATGCACGCGATTTCGTTCGCCGCCTGAAAGCGAGCCGACTTTTTTCTGCTGGTCGCCACCCTTGAAATTGAATGCCGCGACATAGGCGCGGCTTGGCACTTCGCGCTTGCCTAGCGTGACGACATCAGCTCCTCCGGAGATTTCTTCCCATACGGTTTTTTTGCCATCGAGAGAGTCGCGGCTTTGATCAACATAACCAAGCTTCACAGTCTCGCCGACTTTTATGCTTCCACTATCGGATTTTTCTTGCCCGGTGATGAGACGGAATAGCGTCGTCTTACCCGCACCATTCGGCCCAATTACGCCGACAATGCCGCCAGGTGGAAGCTTGAACGATAATTCGTCGAACAGGAGATTATCGCCATAAGCTTTTGCCAAATCAATCGCGTCAATCACGTTCTGGCCCAACCGCTCAGCTACCGGAATAATGATCTGCGAGGACTGCGGCGCCTTGTCGGCACTCTTCTTTACCAGCTCATCATAGCGCTGAAAGCGCGCTTTGTTTTTCGCCTGGCGCGCCTTGGGCGATGAGGAAATCCACTCACGTTCGCGCTCAATCGCACGTTGACGCGCTTCTTCTTCGCGTCCTTCCTGCTCGAGCCGCTTCTGCTTCTGTACAAGCCAAGACGAGTAATTGCCTTGATAAGGAATGCCGCGCCCGCGATCCAATTCGAGAATCCATCCAGTGACATTGTCAAGGAAGTAACGGTCGTGGGTGACGATCAGGACAGCGCCAGGGTACTCTTTCAAGTGGTTCTCAAGCCAAGCAACGGTCTCGGCGTCGAGATGGTTGGTCGGCTCGTCGAGCAAAAGCAGATCTGGCTGCGCGAGCAACAGCTGACAAAGCGCAACACGGCGGCGCTCGCCGCCTGAAAGTTTGGATACGTCGGAATCATCAGCTGGGCAGCGTAGCGCATCCATCGCTTGGTCGATTTTTGAGTCAAGATCCCAAAGCCCTTTTGCCTCGATCTCGTCCTGCAACTTCGCCATTTCGTTGGCGGTCTCATCCGAATAATTTGCAGCGAGTTCGTTATAGCGTTCAAGAATCGCTCGCTTATCGGCAACACCTTCCATGACGTTTTCCCGCACGTTCTTTTTTGGATCGAGTTCTGGCTCCTGCGAAAGATAACCCACGCGTGCACCCTTCGCGGCCTGTGCCTCTCCCACGAATTCCTTGTCGATTCCAGCCATGATGCGCATTAGTGTCGACTTGCCAGCGCCGTTCACGCCTAAGATGCCGATCTTCGCGTCCGGGAAAAACGAAAGATGGACATCGTCCAACACCTTCCGGCCGCCCGGGTAGGTCTTGGAGAGACCATTCATGTGATAGACATACTGCCAGGACGCCATGGCGCCATCGCGCTCCATTCCAATAATTAGGAAAGACGCGCGTATGTAGCGGCCTTATTGAATTTCAGCAAGCGGCTGGTTGTCAGCCCAAATAAAAAATGTGCTAGAAATACTGCCTACGCTCACGGCCTCGGATCATTCAGCCCGGCTGAATCATCGTCACTTTTCTCGTCGATTTCTAAAGGCTGAATTATGCCGATCGCTACGATCTCCGATTTACGTCTGCCTGCGAAGCGCCGCTTGCCAAGTTTCGTCTTCGATTATCTCGATGGTGGCGCAGGAAACGAAACGGGTCTGCACCGGAATATTTCCGCATTCGACGACATTCAATTGAAGCCGCGAATGCTTACAAATATTGAGGAGCGAGATCTTTCAACTACGTTGCTCGGGCGTAAATGGTCCCTGCCATTCGGCACTGCGCCGATAGGATTCTGCAATCTGATGTGTCCGGGCGCCGAAGAGGCGATTGCGCGCACTGCCGTAGAGCACGGATTCCCATGCATACTTTCGACGGCAGGGACGACTTCGCTCGAGCGTTTCAAGGAACTCGCGCCCGAAAACGCCTGGTTTCAACTATATGTTTCTCGCGTCGACGAAATCGCATCAGATCTCGTAAAACGAGCCGACGATGCCAAGTACGAAACACTCGTTGTTACGGTGGACATTCCCATTTCTGCGCGCCGACCACGCGACATCCGCAATAATTTCAGTGTCGCACTTAGCATCACCCCGCGCTTCGTATGGGAACTGGTCAGCCATCCTGCTTGGTCCCTGGCAACGCTAAAAGCAGGGATTCCGCGCTTCGAAAACATGGAACGCTATACCGCAGCGACTGCGGCCAAACCCGTCGCGGGTTTTGTCTCTTCGCAAATCAGTGGGAAATTCGATTGGGATGCGCTGAAGAAACTTCGAGACCGATGGAAACGGAAACTGATTGTCAAAGGTTTGCTATCGGCCGAAGACTCGGTGAAAGCGCGCGATATGGGATGCGATGCAGTCGTTATTTCCAATCACGGGGGAAGGCAGCTCGAATCCCTCCCCGCACCTATCGATATCATTTCCGAAATCCGTGTCGCGGTCGGGCCGAAGTTTCCGCTCATCCTCGACAGCGGCGTTCGCTCTGGTGAGCATATGGTGAAGGCGTTGGCTGCCGGCGCGGATTTCATTTTGATCGGACGCGCAATGATGTTTGCTGTTTCCGCACTCGGTACTGCCGGAGCAAGGACCGCGATCGATATCCTCAGCGATGAACTCAGTCGTTGCATGGCGCAGATCGGCTACAATGATATCGCCAACATGAAAGTAGCGGCGCCGATTATCAGACGTCGCTAAATTGAAAAATTACGCGACAATTGGCCCCTCAGCGGTTTTTATCATATCGGCGATCCGCCTTCCCGAACCCGCAGCAAGTGTCCAGCCAAGTGTTCCGTGCCCGGTATTTGGCCAAAGATTCCGATAGCGTTCGCTCCTGCCGACATACGGCAAATTCGAAGGCGTGGCGGGACGAAGTCCAGTCCAAAATTCTGCTTCGTCGAACCGCCCGGCTCGCGGAAATAGTTCTCGCACGTTCTTCAATATCGCGTTGCAGCGCTCGTAATTCAGATCGAGCGAGTAGCCCGAAAGCTCCGCCGTGCCCGCGACACGTAATCGATCGCCGAAATTGGAATAAACAATCTTGTATTGATCGTCCGTAAGACTCGTCACGGGTGCCGCGTTGGCGCCATTGAAGGGAATCGTCACGGAATAACCCTTGGCCGGATAAACCTGCAGCAAAATTCCGTAAGACCGCAAGAATGGGGCGGAATAACTGCCGAGACTCACAATAACGTCACCCATCCTAATGCGTTCGTAGCCCTGCCGCGTGCGAACATGGACTGCGTTCACTACACCCGCTTCTCGATTGGCATCGAGTGCCACGACATGAGAGTCGTAAAGGAAAGTCACGCCCATTTTCTCGCAAATCGTTGCAAGACCTTGCGTGAATTTTTTCGCGTCTCCGCTTTCATCTGCGGCCGTGTAGGTCGCGCCGACGATTTTCATTCGACTATCTTCAAACGCTGGTTCGATCTCAACCACCTGGTCAGCATCGATGACCCGACGGTCGCAGCCGTGCTTCTTCATTAACTCCGCAACACGAATCGCGGATTCGAATTCAACTTGGTCGCGATAAAAATGGAGAATGCCTTTTGTGCGCTCGTCGTAATGGATTCCTTCGCGCTCCCGAATCTCCTGCAATCGCGTCCGGCTTTCGGTCGCCAGCTTCACGATCTCGGTGGTATTGCGATTGGCTCTGTGCGGCAGACACTCGACTAAAAATTGCGCGATCCATACCCACTGATGTACATCGAGCTTGGGGCGAAACAAAAGCGGCGCTTCGCTGTCGAACAGCCACTTTAAGATTTTTAGCGGCGCGTCCGGATTGGCCCAGGGCTCCGCATGGCTAACGGAAATCTGGCCGCCATTGGCAAAACTGGTCTCCAGCGCTGCTTCCGGTTCGCGATCGATAACGCAAACCGAAAGCCCGGCGCGCGCAATCCAATAGGCAGCGCACACGCCGATGACACCAGCGCCCAATACGACAACGTCGAAATCTTTCTGCTTGATCGAGGACATGACCGCTCCTTGCCCGCCTGGGCTGGTGTCATGCCCCCTCCGTGATAAAACCTGAGAGTTTCGCGCGAGCTGCTGGGCAGACGCACTTTCTCCTTCGGTGGGCCGCTTATGGCCGCTCTTCGGAGTGTTGATTCAATGCCGGTCCGTGGACCTGAGAGTTTCCGGGGCGGTTGCTCCTTCGGTGCCGCGTTTCGAAAACGCGGGCTCTCCCGGCACTGAACGAAATCGGTAATTCGCTCCTATCCAATGTTTCACAAATACAAATAGTGCGATTCGCGTCAGAATTAAAGGCTAGCTGTAGCCGAAGGCTTTTTCGTGAATAAGCAGATCCTAACGCCGCTGCCGCGACTTAACTCTTCTCATTACCTTCGACTTCCTCTTGGCCTTGCCTTTCGACTTCTTACGCTTCGATTCAGCTTTTGGTTTCCTTTTCGATTTTGCCTTGGGTTTCGACTTAATCTTTATCTTTGGTTTCGGCGCTAGCATCGCGGCGATAGGAGCCGACTTTTGCTTCGCTGAAGCGAAACCGCGCACGAGGAATGCAAGCGAGCGTTGCCAAGCAAGCTTCGCGCTGTTCGGTTCGAAGCTAGCGCGTTCGTCGCAATGGAAGCCGTGGCCTGCACCCGGATAGACGTGAATTTCACATTCCGGGCGTTTCGTTCGAATAGTTTCCACGTCGCTCATAGTGATGTGGGTGTCTTTTTCACCAAAATGCATCTGCACGGGGCAACGCGGTTTGTTGTCGGCAAAGCGCACGGTTTGCCCGCCGTAATAATTGATCGCCGCGGTAAGCCCTCCGAGACGTGTCGCGGCCATGAAAGCGACAGTGCCGCCCATACAAAACCCGATGATCGCAACTGGGCCTTCGCGCTTCAAGGCGTCGACCGCCGCCGAAGCATCCAGCATCATCTTGGCCCAGTCGATGCGAGCGATAAATTCACGCGCCTTGGCAACTTCTGCATCGGAATAGCCCGTTTCGAAATCCGGTTGCAGCCGGTCGAACACCTGCGGCGCCATGGCCCGATACCCGGCCGCCGCGAGACGATCGCAGACCGAGCGGATATGATGGTTGACCCCGAATATTTCCTGGACGACGACAACGCCGCCGCGCGCGGGTCCTACGGGATCGGCCCGATAGGCGCTGAGCTTGAAGCCGTCAGCAGCGGTGAGCGTGACTTTCGTTCCCATGCGTTTCTCCCAACCCCAATCCGGTGGGCCCTAGAGGAATCGAACCTCCAACCAGACCGCTACGGACGTCGCCACTTTATCGGAAAAATCGGAAAAACCGAAGTAGTCTGATACTTTACGACTAGTCTAATGCTTAGGAGTTACCCCTTAGCAGCCGCGTTTCATTGGTGAAACCTGGCAGTAGTTGCTCGTCATGCACCGTCACGCTGACGGGGAGATACACGATTCATTCCAGCTTGTTGAATACCACCACCTCGGAAACGAACGCCTTGACGTCTCGTACGCGGATACTGAATCTAGTTTCAGCCGCAGATGGAATCGAGCAATGCACCTGAAATGCTTCTCCCGATCGATCCTGTTGCTCGCGAGCCTTGCATTTGGAATTTCGCCCGCTGCTGCTCAGAAGCTGTATGATCCTGGCGCTAGCGACACCGAAATCAAGATTGGGAATATTATGCCTTATAGCGGGTCGCTGTCGGCATACGCCACGATTGGAAAGACCATCGCTGCATACTTTGAGAAAATTAATGAAGAAGGCGGCATTAATGGTCGGAAAATCAATTTTATCTCATATGATGATTCTTTTAATCCTTCCAAGACTGTTGAACACGCGCGAAAGCTGGTCGAGAGCGACAATGTATTGCTCATTTTCCAGAGTCTAGGGACCACCACCAACCAAGCGATCCAAGAATATATGAACTTAAAAAAAGTGCCGCAGCTTTTCGTGGCAAGCGGATCGTCAAATTTTGGAGATGCAAAGAAATTTCCTTGGACAATGGGTTGGCAGCCTACCTATGAAAGCGAAGGGCGGATTTATGCCAAGTATCTTCTGCAGTATCACCCAACTGGAAAAATTGCGATACTTTATCAAAACGATGAAGCGGGTAGAGACTATGTCAGAGGTTTCAAGGCAGGACTAAACGGCCGCATGGAAGTGGTCCGCGAGATTTCTTATGAACCGTCGGACCCCACAATTAATTCTCAGGTCGTCCTTCTGAAGTCTTCGGGTGCTGACATATTCTTCAATCAAACCACGCCAAAATTTGCGGCGCAGGCAATCAAGAAATTGGCTGAGCTTGATTGGAAACCGATTCACCTTCTTGCAAGCGTCTCTAACTCTGTCGGGGCGGTCTATAAGCCTGCCGGACTCGAGAATGCAAAGGGAGTACTCTCCAGCAATTACACGAAGGATCCGACTGACCCGGCCTGGAACGACGACTCCGAGCGGAAGGAATGGGCGGCCTTCATGGACAAATATTATCCAGGCGGCGACCAAAGTAGCACGTTCAGCGTTTACGGCTATCTCACGGCACAAACGCTAGTTCAGGTTCTGAAGCAATGCAACAACAACCTGACCCGCGAAAATGTCATGAAACAAGCGCGAAATCTCAAAGGTTTAGAACTTGGAATGTTGCTGCCGGGGATAACGATCAATACAGGACTGGACGACTACCATCCAATTGAACAAATGCAGATGTCACGCTTTAACGGCGTATATAGCGAGCGATTTGGTCCCGTCATTTCAAGCCAAAATGACGGTAGGTAATCTCATTCGATTAATTGCGCGCTGATTTTCCTTTTTTGTTGTCATTCTCGCTTAACGTCACAAGTTTTTCTAAGTCCCCTGCCTTCGCCATAAATTCCATACTGACCGCCTCGAGTTCATGCGAAACCGCCTGGTCGGAACAGGTGCGGGCAAGGCGTATAAGACGCTGGGCTTGCTCTCGAAGATATGAAGCGTCCACTGACATGCTGCGCTCCAGCTCCCGACTACTATGCAATTCGACCAGGCAAATTGGTCACTAACTTGATCCCCGGTCCGTTACTGGACGTCGCACAAATCCATTGCGCCGTTTGGATGACATCCCCGTAAACACCGACGACCTTCGAGATAATAGGATGAACTTGGCTTTCAGCGATGCCATCCAGGCTGTGGCTGGCTGATGCATCCGCGAGGTAAGTAGCCCGATGGCCCCGGTGGAATGCATCTATCGCCGTCGAAAGGCATGCGGTTTCACCCGCAAAGCCCGCTAATACGATATTGCCGCCGCTGCTATCTACGACTTCATGGAATCGCTCGCTCGCGTAGCAGGAAGGAAGACTTCGTTCAAAGACCATGTCAGAACCCGTAGGTTCGAAGCCCTCGATCCAACTCGCGAACTTTGTTGATTGATTGAAGAATGGAGAACGCCCTACCCACCGTACAAAGGCGATTGGCAATCCGATAGCGCGCGCATGCATGAGCGCCTTACGACATTGCCGCAATGCGTTCGAGGAAGTCGATAAAGCTAAAGCTCTCGAGTCAGCGATGTATTCTTGTTGTAAGTCAATAAACACAAGAATGGGTACGGACGTCGGATCAGCAAAAGCTCTAATATCTATAACTTTATTCACGCCTGGATTCCTTCTCGTGATGCCTGCTTTAATGGGCGAGTTGCGGATCGGTCCAAGATTCCCGGCGTGTGCCAACGACCTTCCGGCCTGATTATAATGTACGGGTCTGTTTCGATCGAAATCGCATGCGGATGGCGACTTCTGTCATGAATCATCTCGACATAGTCGAAATCTGAAAAAATCAGTTCGCGTCCACCTTCAAAAGTGCGAAAGCCGTTTTTTGCCCAAAACTTCACCAGACGTTTCTGCGAATGCACATATAGACGTTGATAACCTTTCATCGCGCAAAGTTCGACACTGGCTCTAACCAAGTGTGGCGCTAGACCTTCGCTGCGAAATTCCCTGCGAACTGCGAGCCGTTCAACTTTCGCAAAATCCGCGAAATACCGAATGCGCATGCAGCCGGCGGGCTCACCATCTACACATCCCAGCAAATGCGTCGCCGAAAAATCGTTGCCGTCGAACTCTTCTTCGTACGGGCACTCCTGCTCAGCCATGTAAACAGCGCCACGAATTGTCATCACTCGCATTAGGTCTTCGAGTGTTCGAACGACGCTTGCTGAAAGGTGTTCGCGGGACGGAGCTTCGCGCAACGCTTTCGGACGCTGATACATATACAAATGCGGCGCAGAAACTCCGTTATACGATCCACCTCGAAAGAACCCAAGACCTTTCAGTATTCGATGGCCGTCCGGTGTTACCGCGCGCGCATACAAGTCGGCATGCTGATACTGAGGTGTCCAGATTTTCTCAAACGCCAATGCGATTCCGCCTGCAATCGGCCCCTGAGCATGCCCGCCCCAAATATAAATTCCAGCCGGCCTCTCGTGTTGAGGTGTCAGGAATTTCAGATCGGGGTGTTTAGTATCTAGGGTTCCATCGACGAGTCCTCGCATGCCCAAATCATTGAGCATCAAGAATGCCATGAAGCCATCTCCACTTGGAGAAGCCGACTCGTATCGATCGCGACGTGCGATCGCCCAAAAGCTATCCGGGTTATGCGTCATTACGCGTTGAACAATGTCGACCGTCGTAAGTTCAGAGATGTCCTTACGGGCACTCTCCCAAAGTCTTGCTGCTTCAGCACCATTCGGTGTGAATACGACTAGACGCTTTGAAAGAACTTGCGGGCTCAGGTCGGCTAGGGAATGATTTGTTCCGCCTGATTTACGGGCGATCCTATCGGCAACCCTCGTAACGTGAACATCATGAGCCGTCATTATGCTGCCCCAGGTTGTGTCTCTGCTGATAGTCTGCAAAGCTTAGCCCCGGATGGGATGGACGTATGCAGCAACAGCGGGACAGCGGTGTTCCAATTTTGGAACGTGGCGATTCTCCGACCGCAAATACTGCGGCCGATTGGGAAGCGGTTCGTATTTTCCTCGAAGTAGTCCGCCGCGGTAGTTTTAGAGCAGCCGCTGAGGCGCTCGGCCTTTCAATCAATACGTTGCGTAGAAGCATCTCCGATTTGGAGCAGCAGTTGACAGTCACGCTGTTGACGCGTCACGTCGATGGCGTCCGTCCAACAATAGAAGGCGAATACATTCTCGCCGCTGCAAAGAGAATGGAAGAGGCTTCATTTGGAATCGTCAGGGCCCGAGACCGTGCACATCCGGCACTCGAAGGCGAGGTAAAATTGGCCGTCACAGAAGGCCTCGGCACGTTCTGGGTCGCTCCCCGATTGGTCGAATTTCAGCGAGCTTACCCTCAATTGATGGTCAATTTAATATGCGCGATGCAGTCGGCCGACGTATTGCGGCTTGAGGCAGACGTCGCAATTCAACTGACGAAGCCTACGGCGCCCGACATAAAAGTGGTGAAGCTTGGTCGTCTTCATTCGATGCCGTTTGCTGGTCAGCCTTATATTGACGCTTACGGCGCACCAAAAACTCTGGCAGAGATGTCGAAACACCGGCTTGTGGTGCAACTCGCGGAACAAACCGAAACCCGTCGACTGTTCGACCAGGTGTTTCCGGGAGTGCCATGGAGCGGTTTCGTTACGATGATCAATAATACAAGTACTGCCCATTCATGGGTGATCGCAAAGGGAGCGGGTATTGGCTGGGTGCCCACTTATATTCACGCGATCGGCGGTAGATTTGTGCCACTTGAAATCGATGCCCATTTTCCTTTCGACATATGGCTCACATATCATCCCGATGCAGGTAGAATCCCGCGCGTTCGCCGCATGATTGATTGGATCATTGATGCGTTTGACCCGGGGAAATTCCCCTGGTTCCGCGACGAATTCATACATCCAAACGACTTGCCTAAACTATATCGCGGAGAGCCGTTGGCCAATATGTTCGAAGGTTTCGTACATTCAAGTCAGGTCACACGGCCGCGAGTGGTAAAATAGACCAACTGAACTAGGTGCGTTCCAGACGAGGAACACCCCTATCCGGCGCTAGATACATACTGTGGCTCGGCCAAGCCCTAATGTTTTTTCGGGACTATGGCAGGGCGATGAGCGAAAACGCCAAATTGGAAGACGACTTAGTCGTCGATGTCGCGCAAAGGCGTGCGGCGGTGATCGCCATGATCCAATACATTAGAGACGAAGCCGCTACCTTGTCCGCGGACGCCGCTCATCTTCTCGACCTCACACATGAGGCGCTAGTTCGCGCGGACGAAAAATTCCATAAAAAGCATCACTAATAATTGCCGATGTCGAGAGCGCGCAAGCGCCCTGCCCTGGCCGTTAGTCGCGCAACCGATCGCAAATGTGCAATCTCTACTCAGTTCGCTGTTGATTTGCCTGGTGGGCCCGGGAGGACTCGAACCTCCAACCAGACCGTTATGAGCGGTCGGCTCTAACCATTGAGCTACGGGCCCGAAGGCGCCGGAAACTAGCAAACCGCGTACGAACGGTACACCGTCCGAGCCTGTGTTCGGAGGTTTCAGACAACGGCTTTTGGGCGAAAAATCACAATACTCGCGGCAATTAGGTTTAAAATGATGCAAAGAACGAGCGCGGCGAAATAACCGCCGGTGAAATCGCGCATCAGACCCAGAACGACCGGTCCGAAGGCAAATGCGAATTGGCAGATAGCCGTCGAAAGCCCGATCAGCATGCCGAACGAAGGGGCATCAAATTCGCGCTGAATGATGAGCGAAGGAAATGTAATAAGATTGCGCACCCACACCCCAAACGCAGCACAAGCAATAAATAGAAAGGTTGCGTTCGAGGTAAGCGTCATAGCGAAAAGCGCCCCCGCCTGAACGATGAGCGCGACAACGCTTGCAAGCCTCTGGTTCAACCGATCGATTACCGTGCCGAGCGTTAGCCCCCCAATGACCGAGAACGCGGTGGTCGTAGCAACTGCGAAGCCCGCGTGTGTACGTCCGAGTACCGGTTCCAGCAGGGCGATCTGATGCACAAGAAATCCGGCTTGCGCGAGCCATCCCAGCGAGAATGGGAGCGTCACGCTCCAGAATGCCCAGCTTCCGAGAGCGCGTGAACGTGTCCAGCTACCGGTCTGGTCCAGACTGTTTGAAACTAGTGCCGCGCTCGTGTGAGAAACGGCAGCAGGGGCCTCAATCCAAAGGAACGTGATTGGCACGAGAATGACGACCATTGTCAGTGTGCTGAAGAGAAGCGCCTTGGTAAAGCCAAACGAATCTATCAGCGCGATGAGCGAGGGCACAACCAGAATGGCGCCAAAGCTTGCGCCCGTAAGCCCGAGGCTGATCGCAAATCCGCGCTTAGTCTCGAACCAGAGCCCCAGAATATTTGTGATGCCGCCGATGCTCATCACGGCCCAGCCAAAAGCCATCACGAAATAAGCGGCATAAAGTTGCCAGGGCGACTCGACAAAAGCCAAAAGGCATGCCGAAAGCGCGAAGCAAGCGATTCCGAACAGGACGCAATATTTCGGGCCGAAGCGGGTGATCCAATCGTTCATGAAAACGATGAGCAACGCGCTGAACAGGTAATAAACCGTCGTTGCGGCCGAAATCAGTGAGGATGACCAGCCTTTCAGCCGGATCAACTCCGCCAGATAAACGCCATGGCCGTAAAAACCGAAACCCCATGCGGCCACTGCTACCAAGAAACAGGCTGCAACCACACGCCATCCGAAATAGCGTGGGGAGAACTCGTCCGGACGATCGGGAGACGTGGGAAAATTGGCCATTCCATGAAGGCCTAGCTGCAAGGAGCCAATATCGCCAACCCGATTTCACGGGGTCGGCCCCGCTATTAACCGTAACCAAGCTGCATTTCCGTACCCCATGACTCCTGTCCGGTTTTGCCCCTATGATCGCATCCGGGTCGGGGTTTAACCGCGTAGGCGGAGGGGAGAGAGCGAAATGCGTCGGTCAGTAACGTATGTCTTGTTGATGTCGGCATCCTTGGTGGGTCCGAGCGCGCTGCTTGCGCAGGCCCCCTCTGCCAAAAATACTCCTCCACCCGCTGCCGCGCCCGCAGCACCAAAGTGCGCTAACCCAGATGCGATCACGATGTCGCGTACGGTCGAGA
>Ga0105249_10001684_pt1 | contig 19392 bp, 12 predicted proteins | sample KBSS44metaG_FD_81522 | JGI IMG/M metagenome (GOLD analysis project Ga0105249, IMG submission 81522) | Switchgrass rhizosphere microbial communities from Kellogg Biological Station, Michigan, USA - KBS S4-4 metaG | ecosystem: Host-associated > Plants > Roots > Rhizosphere > Soil | place...
AAGCGGAAAGCGCGACGGCGGCAACGGCAGAGCGTCGTGCTTCCACAGCACGACGCTCACATGCTCCGTGGCTGCGGAAGCTAACCGCCCAGCGCCTTCGTCAACGCCTCGTGCGCGCGCACTTCGCCGTCGTACAGCGCGAGCACGCGCCGCTTTAGATCCGCGCGAAGATCGGACGCTGCGCCATCCGACAGTGGGAACTTCGTCTCGGCCTCCTTCGCGAGCTCATCCAATCGCTGCCACGTCCGCCCGACCTCGTCCACGGCCGCGGCACCATCACTGTGCATGAGCTCCGAGCGACGCGCGAGCAGCTCCTTCGCTTCACGCATGGCGGCGACGTCGTCCGGCAGCGCCGCATCCGCCAGCGCGCTCCACGCGCGGCCCAGATCGACGTACTGCTCGCCCAGTGCACGCAGGGACCGGCTGCCTAACGCCTGACCCGCTTCCTCGAGGAATTCCGCGAACAGAGGGCGCGACAGGCCACCGCCGGTTCCGTAGTGCTCGATGTACTCGTTGATCGACGTCAGCCCGCGCCAGAGCCGGGCGCCGGGCGCGAACATGCGCTCCCAGCTCTCCTTCTCCCGGGATCCGTGCAGGCGAGTGCCCCATACCCGTAGGGCCTCGAGGGTGAAGTTCGTCTTCGAGCCACCGACCGCGTTGGCGCCGAGGAGTCCATCGCGGCACGCGACGAGCCCGTCATGCACCAGCGTCTTCAACGACGGCAGCTGGCCCGCTCGCATCCACATCGCGCGGTGCTTGTCCTTCTTGATGCGGCCACGCGCCGCCGTGAGCACATCGAGCGGAATCGCGATGGGCTCATCGCTCAGATCTCCGATGCGAGCTGTGCCTCCAGCCTCGTCGATCGTGTACAACACGACCAGGTGCGACGCCAGGCCGCTGTAGAACGGCGGCATGGCTTTGTAGGGCAGCGCTGCGGCGTCGAGCCAGATAATGGAAGGCTGGCTCTCGGCGAGCGCCTTCGCGATGCCCTGCGCCGAAGGCTTCACGCCCTCACTCACCGTTGTGGAGCCCCCAAAGCGCTCGATGCCGCGCGTCAGGTAGCGGACGTCGTTCGCCCAATCGTGGCGCCCGGCGACGTAGAACGACGCGAAGTTCTCCTTCTCGTAGAGGAAAGCGAACATGCCGATCCCGATTCCTCCGGCGATTCCGTACACCAGCGCCTCGGTGAACTGCGCGTTCGTGTGTGGGGCACGAACGCCCGCGGCGGTGAGCAGGATGCGGAGCGCGGTCGCGGCGGGAACGCTTCCGGTCAGGTGCGAATCGGCGCGTAGCGTGTCGGTCGTCGCGGATGCGTCGCGCACGACGTGACGGCGGGCGGTGGCATAACGCTCGCCCGTCTTCTCCATGCGAGCACGGACGAGCTGCTTGAGGTGCTTCTGGCGAGTCATGTCGGACACCTCCGAAGCCGGCGGCCGGACCCCACGCGTCACGGCGCTCCGGCGTGCGAAGGCCGTTCGACTGAATCACTCGTGCACCACGGGCGTGGTGCGCTGCGCTCGAGGACATGAATCCCCTTTCCCCTCGCGGTGCTGGCCGGCGTGGGTGGCCAGTCAAAGGGTGGGGCGAGAGCGTTCGCCGACCGGCAAAGTGGCGCGGTTCGCGAAGCCGAGCAAGGGCTATGGGTTGACGCTACCCGCGCCTGAGCACCACCGCGGGGTTCGTTCGCGAGGCTACGCGCGCCGGGAGCCAGCTCGCGCAGGCCCCAACTACGACCAGTAGCGCGAGCACCCCACCGAACGTGAGCGGGTCGCCTGGCTTGATCCCGAACAGATACGGCGCCAGCAGTCGCGATGCCGCAACGGCTCCCGCCAGCCCTATCGCGACTCCTGCCACGACACCCACCATCGTCCGCGACACGAACAGCCGGATGACCGCAGCACCGGACGAGCCGAGCGCCATGCGGATCCCGATCTCGCGCGCCTGCTGGGTGACGGCGCGGGCGGTCACGCCGTACACGCCGATCGTTGCCAGCACCACGGCGATGACCGCGAATAGCGCGATGAGCGCGGTACGGTAGCGCGGCTCGGCGATCGACCGCGAGACAAGCGTGGACATGGCGTCCACGCTCGTCACCGGTACGCCCGGATCGATCGTCGCGATCGTCCGACGAACGGCCGGCGCCAGTGCCTCGGCCCCGATGCTCGTGCGGATCACGAACCGTTGGTCACTCGCCCGCTCCTGCAGCGCCGACACGAAGAACGTCGCCTGCGGCTCGCTGCCGAGCCCGGCGTCCTTCACGTCGCCTACGATACCCACGACCTCGTGCCACTCCTCGTCGTATCGCAGCCGCTTGCCCATGGCGCTCCCGTTAGGCCACGACCGGCGCGCCAGCGTCGCATTGATCACCACCACGCGCGGCCGGCCGGGTCGGTCGCCGTCATTCAGAGTGCGGCCGGAGAGAAGCGGCACACCGATCGTCTCGAAATACCCAGGCATCGCCACGCGATACTCGGCCTCGGGCAGCCTGGCGCCCTGCGGCCCCCGGTGGCCTTCGATCTCGATGCTCGTGCTGGCGCTCGACAGGTCGAACGGTGCACTGGACGTCGAGCTGACGCGGTCGACACCCGGCAGCGCCCCGAGCCGCTCGATCGCCGTGCGATAGAACTCGCGCGTCCGCGCGGAGTCCGAATAACGCGACCGCGGCAGACTCACCTTAACCACGAGCAGGTTCTGCGAGCGGATACCCGGGTCGACGATCGTGAGCAGGCGCAGGCTTCTCGAGAGGAGTCCGGCGCCGACGAGCAGCACAAGACACAGCGCGAGCTCCGTCGCCACGAGCGAACGCTGGACCCACCCTCGTCGGCGGCTCACCGATCGCGACGCCCCGGTGAGCACGGTCGCGGGTGATGTGCCGAGCAGCGACAGCGCGGGTGCGATGCCGAACAGTACACCCGTCGCGATCGCGCCGGCCAGCGAGACGGCCAGGATCCGGAGGTCGACGGACACGTCGTACAGTCGCGGAATCTGCGGCGGCGCGAGCGCGACGAGCGCTTTCGTGCCGGCGTACGCCAGCAGCACACCTAACGTGGCGCCGATCACGGCGAGCACGACACTTTCGGTGAGCAGCTGCCTGACGAGCCGTCCGTGGGCGGCGCCGAGCGCGAGCCGCGACGCCATCTCGTGCTCGCGGGCGGCGGCTTCACCGAGCAGCAGCATCGCGACGTTGCCGCACGCGATGGCCAGCAGCAGACCGGCAGCTCCGAGGAGGATGAGCAGCGGTGTGCGCGCCGTCTTCGTCTGCTCGCGCTGCAGGAATGCGAGGCGCGCGCCGAGCTTCGCCGGATCCGCGTCGCCACGTACGACCCGCTCGGTCTCGAGCTCGGCCTGGCGGAGCGAGACGCCGCTCCGGAGCCGGCCGATCACGCGGAACTGGTTGTTGTCCGCGCTCTGGTCGGACGCCTGCACTCCGGCAGCGACCCAGACCGCCGGCGGATCGCCGCGTCCCGTTAGATTCGTCCGCGGCGGCACGACCCCAATGATCGTGTATGGCGTGTCGTTCATGAGGACCGGTCGCCCGATGATCGATCGGTCGCCCCCAAACCGTGACACCCACGTCTCGAAGCCGAGCAGCGCGACCCGTGGAGCGGATGGCTGCGCTTCCTCCGGCAGGAAGTTTCGTCCCAACAGCGGCGTGACACCTAGCAACGGAAGCAGCGATGGGCTCGCGCGCACTCCGGACAGGAGCTCGGCTCGATCGCCCGTGCGCATCGTCGAGAACCAACTCGCCCATGCGCCGGCCTCGCCGAATGTCGTCTGCTCGTCGCGCCACGCCCTGAACGTCGGATATGACCAGCTGATCTGATCCCAGCTGGAGCTCAGGATGTCGTCGTTTCGCCAGTCCGGGTACGTGCGGAACGCCGCGACCAGCGACTCTGCCTGTCGGAACGGCAACGGGCGAAGCAGCACGGTGTCGACCACCGAGAAGATGGCGGTGGTCGCGCCGATGCCGAGTGCGAGCGTGGCGATCGAGAGCGTGGCGTGGGCCGGGCGGCGGCGCAGCGTACGGACAGCGTATCGAATGTCATGAACCACCGCCTGCACGGGACCTCCGGTCCGGGGCAGCGATTCGACAGTACGCGCTGCGACAAGGTTTGCCGCGGGACGGCTGACCTGTCAGAAATTGGGGTCAGACTCGACCTTCAAGGGGGTCAGAATCGTTCAAGGGGTCAGAGCCCTTGATCCCTGGGGATCAAGGGCTCTGACCCCTTGAACGATTTTACACCGAGTCGACCACCAATTTCACCGGCTTAGACCCCCGCCACCTGCGTGCAGGCGTTGGCCGGCTGCGGGTTACGGGCGAGGCATTCGTCCGCCGGATACGGCACGTACGGGAAGATCTTGTGCGTGGACAGCGCCTTGTCGAGCGTCGCGAGGCGGTTGAACCGACGCGCGTCCCACCACCGATGGCCGAACTCGAAGAACAGCGAGTAGCGGCGGTTGGAGAGCAGCTCGGTGATGAACTGATCGTCGGTGCTCGCCGTCGTGAGCGCCGTGGCCGCGAGGCCACCCGAGTTCACGCGAACGAAGTTGATGTCGTCGATCGCGGTCTGCTTCGCACCCGTGAACCACCGGGCCTCGGCCCTGATGAGAATCAGCTCCTCGTTCCGGATGATGGCGAGTGGAGTGGTGTTCGTTGGGTAGAGCGTATTCCGCAGGTTCGAGCTCACGCCCTGTTGCGAGAGCGTCGTCGTCGACACCGCAGCCTTCGCCGACGCGCGCAGGTCGGGCGAGTTGTCGGCTCGGCGCTGTGCCTCATTCAGGAACGACGGCACGACCACGATTGCGCGCGGTGTCGGGTCGAACTGACCATTGACCGCGTCACCCGACGCGGCGCTGAAGACGTGATAGACGCCGACGTCGAGGCTCAAGCGCGTCGTGGCCGACGTGTTGATGAAGGACTCGTTCAGCGACGTGAGGACGCCGGCGTAGTTCTTGGTGTAGATCTCGACGCGGGCCTTGAGCGCGCGGTTGAAGCGCAGGAACGTCGACGGCGTGTTGAAGCCGACGAACCCGTTGTGCAGCTGGAACGCGAATGGGGTCGTGCCCGCGGCGATCAGGTGCGTCTTTCCCTCGTCTAGCAGCCGCACGATGTTCGCGTACACCTCGGCCTTGCTGACGATGGGCGCGGGCTCGCCACTGCCCGTCGTCCCACTGACGGCGATCGGCAGCCCGAGGTCCTCGTGTACGAGCGCCTGGCCCAGGAAGAGGTACGCCTCCATGGTCTTCACGAAGCCGCGAATCCCTTCTTTCTGGGGCTCGGTCAAGCTTTCGAGCTGGCCCACGGCCGTGAGGATGCCCTCGCCCGCCCGAATGCCGCGGAACGCGGCGCCAAATCCGAACTCGATGCCGAATCCGCCCGGCTCGAGCGGGCCGACGAGGTAACCGTTCACGGTGCGCGGCTCGGACGGGTCGAGGTTGTAGACCTCGCGTCCGAAGATGCCGGCCGTCTGTGCGTACGTGCCGGCGAGCCCACGAATCGTGATCAGCAGGCCCTGCGTGGCGGTGGCGACCGTCGCGGGTGTCGGGTTGTTGGTGAGCTGATCGATGCTCGGGTTGTTCGTGTTCAGGATTTCGACTTCCTTGCAGGACGTGAGAGCGGCAAGCCCAAGGGCAATGAGGGAAACGGGAAGCGGGAAGCGGGAAGGGGTGCTGCGAGCGCCCCTCCTTCTCCCTTCTCCCGTCTCCCGCTTCCCGGCTGGCTGCGCAAGTCGAGTATCAGTCATGGCAGTCATCTCTTAGAATCCCAGATTCAGGTTGAGCCAGAAGCTCCGGCTCGCGGGATACGCGGCCAGCTCGCGGTTGCGCTGCAGGTTGTCGTTGCCGGCGCCGAAGTTCGAGAACTCCGGGTCGCCGCCGCGATACGGGGTCCACCAGAAGAGATTGCGGCCGCTCAGGGTGAACTCCGCGCCCGTCACGCCGTTCATGCCGCGCACCCTCGACAGCCACGATCTCGGGATCCGCGCGCCTAACGTCACCTCGCGGAGCTTCGTGAACGACGCGTCCTGGTAGTAGACGCGCGTGACATTGCGGTACACGCGCACGCGCTGATCACCCAGACGCTCACCACTCGGCGTGATGACGTCGTAGTCGCGCGAGTTGCCGCCGAGGTCGTAGTGACGCCACGTGCCGGCGGCGAGCATGCCGCCCTGCTGCCGGTCGATGAGTATCGACGCGCTGAGCGCCTTCCACCTGAAGTCGTTGCCGAAGCCGATGGTGTAGTCCGGGTTGCCGTCGCCCATCACGACCGGGACGACCTGACCCACCTTCAGCCCGACCGAGTCGCGGCCGTCGGGCGTCTTTCCAGCCACGCTAACGGTGTCGTTGCCGATCAGCTGCGTCGGCGACTTGCCCTCCTCGATGCGCACCGCGCCGACCTGCGCGGTGCTGAAGAGGAACGGCGGGACCGGGAGGTCCATGATCTTCGCGCGGTTCATCGCGAAGTTGATGCGTCCGGTATACTGCACGCCCGCGAACTGCTTCGGGATGATGTTGATCGAGCTCTCGAGGCCGCGTACACGCATCTCACCCCCATTGAACCGCTGGGAGCCGAGGCCGGACGAGGGCGGCAGCGTACGGTCGAGCAGGATGTCGGAGATGCGGCGCTCGAACCCCGTGACCTCGACGGTCGCCGTATTGCCGAACATCGCGAGATCGACACCGGCCTCGTACTCGCGCTGACGCTCCGGGCGCAGGTCCTTCGACCCCGCCGTCGTTCCGATCGTGAACCCGCCAATGCCACCGATGCTGCCCGAGTTCAGGTTCGTGAACTTCTGGCCGAACGTCGGCTGGTTGCCGGATTCACCAACGGCCGCGCGGACCTTCACCTCTTCAAGCAGACCGGGAGCGACGCCAATGAACCGGTACGACGCCGACGCCTTTGGATAATAGAAATACTTGCCGGTATCGCCGTTGTTCGTGCTGCGATCGGCGCGGATGCCGGCCGTGAGCAGCAGGCGTTCCTTCCACAGGAACTCATGCTGCGCGAACATGCCGAAGTCCTCGACGCTCTCCGCCTGCTCGTCGAGATCCCGACGCGTGCCGTCGCGCAGGTTGGGCAGACCGCTGAGCAGGTTCTCGCTGACGGTGCGCGAGACGTCGAGGTCGCGCGTCTCGTACTGCGAGCCGATGGACGTCGTCGCCGTGAACGAGCGCCCCGCCGGCGTGAAGACGTGCACGGCGTTCAGGTTCAGGTTCTTGTTGACGTTCTGGCCGTACGACAGTCCGTTCAGGCCGGTGAAGCCGTCGTCATCCTCGTAGAACAGCTCGGGCGGCGAGAACACGAAGTTCTTCTGATTGAACACGTCGAAGCCACCGACGCCGACGAGCTGCACCTGGTTGCGATCCGACGTGTACGCCTGATAGGTCAGGCGCCCCGACGTGATCGAACGCCACACCGTCTCCTCGTTCTGGAACATGTCCATCGTCTGAAACGGGTTGCTGGCATGGAACGGCGACGCCGGATAGCTGCCGTCCGGGCGCTTCCGAAGGTCGAGCCAGCTCGGGATCTTCGTGATCGTGTAGTAGATGGAGTTGCCGGAGTTGTCATTGCCGAACAGCCCGCGGTCGTTGTTGTTGCGCAGGACTTCGCCGTTGATCGTCGCGACCCACTTCCTGCCGAAGTTCTGGTCGAGGTTCACGCGAATGCTCTGCTTGCGCGCGTACGTGTTCTTCGCGATGCCGCCGTCATACTTGAGCAGCCCCGATATGAGGTAGCGCGTCTGCTCGTTGCCGCCCGACACGCCGAGTGACGTTTCCCAGTTGAGCGGGTTCTCGCCGAAGGCGAGCTCCTCGTAGTCGAGCTGCCGGTTCGCATCGAACAGCTGATCGACGGCGGCGCGCTGCGGCGTGCCGGCGATGGGCGCGAACACCGCGTACGCGTCCTCGATCTTCGTGAAGTGACGCGAGCCTTCCTTGTACGCGAGCGACGCCGTTCCGGCTCCGGTGCGCACCGTAAACGCCGGCTTGCCACCGCGGCCGCGCTTGGTCGTGATGAGGATGACGCCCGCCGACGCTTTCGACCCGTAGATCGCCGACGCCGCAGCACCCTTCAGCACCTCGACGCTTTCGATGTCATTGGGGTTGAGGTCCGCGATGCGGTTGACCGGACTCTCCTGGCTCGCGACGGCGATCGACACCGAGCCCGATGCCTTCGTAACGCGGTTGATGCCCGGCGCAATGCCGATGTCGCTCGTGACAATGCCGTCCACGACATACAGCGGGTTCGCGGTACTGGTCAGCGATGTGATGCCGCGCAGGCGGATGCGGTTCCCACCGCCTGGCGCGCCGGTGTTCTGCTGGATCTGCGCGCCGGCGACCTTGCCCTGCAGCGCATTTTCGATGCTTGTCGCCGGAACCCGCGACACTTCCTCCCCGCTCACGGTCGCGACGGAGTTCGCGAGGTTGCGTCGCGACATGCCGGTCGCGAGGCCGGTCACGACGATCTCCTCGAGCTTGAGCGGATCCCGCGCCATCGTGATCGTGATGGCGTTGTCGGTCGCGGCGACCGGGATGTCCAGCGGCGGGAAGCCAATGCGTCGCACGGTCAGCGTGATGGCCTGTGCCGGTGCGATGATCGTGAAGGTCCCATCATCACGCGCAAGCGTACCGGTCGTCGTACCCTTGATCTGGATCTGTGCACTCCCGATGGGTGCCCCATTCCCTGCCTCGACGATCTTGCCGGTCACGGTGCGGGTCTGCGCCAGCGCGGAAGTGCTCGCGAGCACTGTGGCCGCGAGAACGTTCAACCACTTGTACTTCATAGGCCTCCTCGGGGGGAAAGACATACGTGTCAGGACGGTGTCGAGGTACAATGGGTGGCGACAACGCCTAACGAACCGGCCAGACCAGGCGGTGCGGGCGGCAGGTAGTATCTCAAGAGGAAATGCTTGGCCCCACAAGGGCGATCCTACCGGCCGCAGATGCGGTGTCAAGTCGGCCGGGACAACCTGTGGTCAGGGCGACGTGAGCCCCGGGAAGGTGAGACGACGCTCATCCACGGCGCGCCGAGGGCGCGAAACGGCGGACGTGGCCAACCGACTCCCGCTCGCCACCGTCCTCAAGCGCCGGGACTCGGCGCGAATCAGCTCCGCAGGACCTGTGCGGGATCGACCGGTACCGCCCTGAAGGCTGGGCGCGCGGTCGCAATGATCGCCGTCGCGGCGATCGTCTTCCATTCATCGGGCCCGGCGTCCGGCGCGGCGGCGGCGGTCATACAGCGTGGCGAGTCACCGACGTCGGCAGCGGCCTGACGCCTGGTTTCGTTCGAGCTATCGAACTCATCGGCGATCCGCGAACTGACTCGCGGAGTCACCCGTGAAGAGCCGAGGCGACGCGCGGCCTTCGCGGCGCTACAGGGTCGGTAGCGCGCTCCATTCCGCAACCAGCGCGAGCAGCCGTGCGCGATCCTCGGACGTCCGAATCACGACGACGCGCGTCGGGAGTGAGTCGTCGACTACTGCCCGTACGGTAGAGCTAATGACTGACTGCGAGGCCGTCGCGACCCGGAGCGCGCGCGCGTAGGTCGTCACTGCGTCCTGCAGTGCGCGCATCGACGGCGGGCTCGCGAAGTCGGCGATCTGCATGGCCCGGTGAAGCTCGGGCGTCGGTGCGGGCAGGGTCATCGGGTCGGGGGCGAAGGTGGCGCGGCGGCGGGGGACGCCAGATCAGGGTGGGCCTCCTGGCTGCTTCCGCGCCAATCGACAAAGGATCGCGTGTTCGTAAGGTAACGCATCGCGGGCTCGATCGCTTTGCCTGGGAGCTCAGAACGCCGCCAAGGCGGCTATGGGACGATCGGAGGCCACCGAACAAAAGATGGTGGAGTCGCACGGCATCGCGACCGACATGCTGGCGACCTTGTACGTACGGCAGGCGTTCAGTGGTCAGTCAGTCATCAGGCGAGAGTCACCAGTATGAGTGATCCAGCAGGAGTGATGAGGGGGCAGTTCTCAGTACTCGAGACTCGGGACTGGTCCCTCGGCACTGCTACTGGCGACTGTTACCCGATGACTGATTGACTACCGTCAGCGACATACGCCGACTGGACGACTGACGCATCCATGCGCTCGGTCAGCCTACGCCTAACGCTGCCGCGCGTAGTGCAGTCCCACCACGCCACTGGGGAAAGGCTTCGTCGACAGCAGGGTGAACGTGGTGTGGAGGCCTGCCGGCAGGAGGCGTTTGCCGCCGCCTAACGCCAACGGGTACAGCAGCAGGTGCAGCTCGTCGACGAGGTCGTGCTCCAGCAGCGTGTGCACGAGTTGACTGCTGCCGTCCGTCAGGATATTCCGACCCGGTTGGCTCTTCAGCGCCCGGACCGACTCGGCGACATTGTCGCGGATGATCTCCGTATTGCGCCAGATCGGCTTCGTGAGGGTCCGAGATACCACGTATTTCCTGGGGGCGTTCATCATGTCGCCGAACAGATCGCCCGCCGGCATTGGCTCGAACGCTTCGGCGTGGGTGACGTATGTCCGCCGTCCGAGCAGGAACGCGTCCGTCTCCCGCATCAACTCGCCGAATGTCATGCCGATGTCGTCGTGCCAGTAGGGAATGGTCCAGCCGCCGTACTCGAATCCACCATCCCGATCCTCGTCCTTTCCGCCCGGCGCCTGGATGACGCCGTCGAGTGAGATGAACTCGGAAACGATGAGCTTTCGCATGAGTCTGATCCCGGGTTGAAGTGATTTGCGTCGAACGTCCCGGTTGCGGTACCTGCGCAGGGTAGTCAGTCCGCGGGCGCGTCGGGTGCCGTTCCATCAAGCGTCGAACGTGGGGAGGCAAAATCGACAGCCGCTTGGGAATTTTCGCGACTCCGAGACGCCAGTAGTGGCGGTTGTCATTCCGAGCGGAGCCGCGTAGCGGCGCGGGTGCGCGCAAACAGCCGGCAGATGAGGAATCGCACTCGTCCCGGCCGGGAGGCCCCTCTACCGGGAGGATTGCGATTCCTCGCCTCCGCCGCTGCGCGGCTCCGCTCGGAATGACCGGCTCCTTACGCCGTCGCGATCTCCGCGGCTTGCTCGAGGTGCAGGTCGGCGACGGCCATCTCGCGCATGCGGAATTTCTGAACCTTCCCGGTCACCGTCATCGGGAACGAGTCGACGAACCGCCAGTACGCCGGAATCTTGTAGTTCGCGATCCGGCCCTTGCAGAACGCCTTCAGCGCCTCGCCGGTGAGCGCCGCCTCGGGCCGCGCCCGCACCCACGCCATCACCTCTTCACCATAGCGCTCGCTCGGCACGCCGATCACCTGCGCGTCGACGACGTCGGGATGCGTGAGGAGGTACTCCTCGACCTCACGCGGATACACGTTCTCGCCGCCCCGGATGATCATGTCCTTGATCCGGCCGACGATGTTCACGTAGCCATCGGCGTCCATCGTCGCGAGGTCACCGGTATGCATCCAGCCCGCGGCGTCGATCGCCTCGGCAGTCGCGGCATCGTTGTCCCAGTAGCCCAGCATGACGCTGTACCCGCGCGTGCACAGCTCGCCTGTAACGCCGTGCTCCCGGATTCCCCCGGTCTCCGGGTCGACGATCTTGATCTCGACGTGAGGATGGACCCGGCCCACGGTCGACACGCGTTTTTCGATCGGATCGTCGAGCAGGCTCTGGGTCGAGACAGGAGAGGTCTCCGTCATCCCGTAGCAGATCGTTACTTCGGGCATGTGCATCAGCGACTGCACCTTCTTCATCACTTCGACCGGGCAGGGCGACCCGGCCATGATGCCCGTGCGCAGCGACGTCAGATCGAACTCCGCGAAGCGCGGATGTGTGAGCTCGGCGATGAACATCGTGGGCACACCGTAGAGCGCCGTGCAGCGCTCGGCCGCGGTCGTTTCGAGGACGGCAAGCGGGTCGAATGACTCACCGGGGATGACCATGCAGGCGCCGTGAGTGGTACAGGCGAGATTGCCAAGGACCATCCCGAAGCAATGATAGAACGGGACCGGAATGCAGACCCGATCGTTCTCCGCGTAGCCTAACGTTTCGCCAATGAAGAAACCGTTGTTGAGGATGTTGTGGTGAGAGAGCGTGGCTCCCTTCGGAAATCCCGTCGTGCCAGACGTGTATTGAATGTTGATCGGGTCATCGAACTGCAGCGTTGATTCACGCGTCGCGAGCTGCGCATCCGTCACCGCGGCGCCACGGGCGAGGAGGTCGTTCCAGTCGTCATCGAGCACGAGCGCCTCGTGGAGGTCCGGGCACTCGGGACGGACTTCGCGGAGCAACGCCACGTAGTCCGATCCGCGGAACTCCTTCGCGAGCAGCAGCAGCTTCACGCCCGACTGTCGTAACGCATAGCCCAGCTCGGCCGACTTGTACGCCGGGTTGATGTTGACGAGAATGGCCCCCGCGCGCGCCGTCGCGAACTGCGTGACGACCCATTCGAATCGATTCGGCGACCAGATCCCGACGCGATCGCGCGGCTCGATGCCGCTGGCGATGAGCGCTCGGGCGAGCACCGATGTGGCGTCGTAGAGCTGCCGATACGTCACACGATAACTCTGCGATCGAACCACCAGCGCCTCGCGGTCCGGGTGCCGCTCGACGGTGTGCCGCAGGTTTTCGCCAATGGTTTCGCCGAGCAGCGGAATGGGGCTCGTCCCGTGGGCGTAGGAGCGCATCGTGTCGTCCCGGTGGGAGGGTGCGTCTCGTTTAGGGAAGACCAACATGCCCTGTCATCGCTATTCGCCGCGATGCGCGAACACGCTGTCCCACACCGCGAGGGCCGGCTTCGGGCGGAGCTGCGTGTCCACCATGCCCAGCGCCGCGAAGAGTGGAAGGATCGATCCGGGCGGCTGGGGAATGGAGGCGATGTCGAGGTCGGTGAACGTCAGCTGAAAGAGTGCGGTGGCATGGGCCGCAGCGAGGAGCTCTGCCTGACGACGGATGTAACGTGCCTGCATGTCGGGCGACGACTGCAATGCGCCGACGGACCCGGACGTCCAGCCGCCTTCGACCACCATCACCGGAAGCGCCCGAGTCCCGGGGATCCGACTGTAATAGTCGGCGGGGATCTGTTCCGGGCTCGCGAATCCCGCGAGGTACGGATAGGACGACAGTCCCAGCGCGCCGATGAATGGAAAGTCGCGCAGGTCATCGTCGATGCCGACGTAGGTTCCAGGTCCCGCACCTGCCAGGCGTCCCCACGCGGTCTCGACCTGCACGCTCACGTAGAGGGGCGCCGTCACGCCGCGCGCCCGGAGATCGGCCGCCGCATCGTTCGTCATGCGAACGACGGCGTCGTACACCGGCCTCGGCGCCGCTGCGCGAATCAGATTCGTCTCCGCGGCAAGCCCGATGTGTGTCGGCCTAACGACGTCCACGATGGCGACCACATAGTCGCGGTACAGGCGCTGGATGGACGGCTCGGTGATGCTCCGCCCCGCCGCGACGAGCTCCGGCGCTTCCCGGTCGCGCGCGAGCCCATTCGTGACGTCCAGCATGAGCACGATCGGCAGATTGTGCGACCGGTAGTAGTTCGACAGGTCGAGCGCGTTCGCGCGCGCGGCGACGGTGGCGGAGTTGCCGGCGAGCATCGCCGCCCACTGCACGTCGACGTGCATGATGGCCGCGTCCGCGCGCTTGCCCCACAGATCGAGGCTCGCTATCGCGGTGGCCTGGTCCGGTGTCGGCGGGATGGCCGAGAATCCCATGCGAAAGCTGCGCGTGGCGCCCGGCACGTCGTCGGTTGGCGTGTGGTTGCAGCCCGCGACGATTGCCGTCAGGCCGGCGAGAAGCGGAATGAGCGACCGCGGTCGACGCGTGGCGCCCAAGCGCTTTTGCGACCTCAACGGCAAGCGATCATCCGGTCACGTCCCTCTACTCATCGGGCAACTCGGCGCACCCACTGCGCCACCATGAGGACGACCGAGATCGGAAAAAGCAGGTGGTAGAGGCCATCGTGGAAGCCGAGAAAGATCCAGCCGATGAACCATGCGGCGAAGATGAGGAAGCCGAGGAAACCGGGAATGCCGATGCGGTCGAGCATGGCGCGCTCCTTCCCGCGCGTGGCGGGGGCGCCGGTAGCGAGCGGAAACGCAGCGTCGCGCGTACTTCCGTTACCTACGGTGCCTGGCGCGCGCCGTGCCCGCAAGCCTCGAGTCTTGCTCGGCGTGCGTCCACCGTGCTACTTCGCTACGCTCGACCTGCGTGACCGCGCATGCACCGCGCCGAACCGACTGCCTGTCGGAGGACCTTCACAGATGAGGCTACCGTCCATGCTCGCTCGTCCGGCATTTCTGTCCGCCATGCTGGCGGCGATCTCGGCCATCTCCACGGTGTCCGCGCAGCAGCCGCGTCCGGCCCGCCCAGCGGGCGAAGACGAGGCCCCCGCCCGTCGGCCGGTCAAAGTGAATCAGGCGCGCGCCGAGTCGCTGTACGTGAGCACCGATCCGGCTGACCATGCGCCGCGCGACTTCGCGCGCGACATCATGGCGAAGGCACGGACGGACAGCATCTATGCCGCACGCAGTCGTGGCGTGATGGACTTCAGCAAGATCAAGTACCGGAGCCGTGCTGGGGACATGGATGTTCCCGCATATCTGTTCGCGCCGACGAACAAGCGTGGGGCGCGTGGGCACGCCGCGATGGTGTGGGTGCACGGCGGTGTGCACGGGGACTGGGGCGCGACGATGCTGCCGTTCGTGAAGGAGGCGGTGGAGCGCGGCTACGTGATCGTCACGCCCGACTATCGCGGCAGCAACGGCTATGGCGCGGCGCACTACAATGCGATCGACTACGGCGGCAAGGAGCTCGATGATGTCATGGCCGCGTACGACTACCTGAAGACGCTGCCGTACGTCGATCCCGATCGGGTCGGCATCATGGGGTGGAGTCATGGCGGCTTCATCACGTCGCATCTCGTGATGCGCGACGAGACGCCGTTCAAGGCTGCCGCGGCGATCGTGCCGGTGACGAACCTGGTCTTCCGTCTTGGCTACAAGGGTCCGAACTATCAGCGCAGCTTCGCGACCCAGCAGGCGCTGCGTGGTCTGCCGCACGAAAAACGGGAGGAGTACATCAAGCGGTCGCCCCTGTATCAGGTCGAGAAGCTGCACATCCCGATTCTCGTTCACGTCGCGACGAACGACGAGGACGTGAACTACGTCGAGGATCAGCAGATGGTGTGGAAGCTGCGCGCGCTCAAGCCGGACCTGGCGGAGACGAAGGTCTACGTGGACCCGGCGCCGTGGGGGAGCTCGGTCGGCCACGCGTTCAGCCGCCGGGTGGATCCGAACACGCTCGAGCGTGTGGATTCACCGGAGCAGATCGACTCGTGGAACCGGACGTGGGTGTTCTTCGAGTGGTACCTGCGGCCGTATCAGGACAAATCGAAACCCGCGGCGGCGACTCGGTAGACGTTCGTCGGGTCGGGGTATCGAACCCGGTGCGTGAGTAGGCCCCTCGACCGGGACTCGCGGCTAAGGGTAACGGCACCGGCACCGGCAAGACCTAACGCGGATTCCGCGGATTCCGCGGACTCGCTCCGAACCCCGCGAAAAGCTGACGCCCCACAGCCGACGCATCGGTCTTTCTTGTTCAACGGCGTCGGGACGGGTTGTCATTCCGAGCGGAGCCGCGAAGCGGCGGAGGCGAGGAATCGCAGTCATCCCGGTAGAGGGAACCCTCAGTCGGGATGATGGCGATTCCTCGCGTTCGCTCGGAATGACAACCGGGCGCGACGCCAGCCGTTGATGCCACCGGACCAAGTCCGCGGAATCCGGAGAATCCGCGTTAGGTCTTCGCCGTTACTGCTGGCTCGCCGACCGCGGCACTTGAATCGCGCGCCAGAGCCCGTCAGGGGCGAACGTTCCGCGATACAGGTTGTCGGTGGCGAGCAGGTCGTTCTCGAATGGCTCGACGGCATTCGCTTCGGTCCTGTCGTCCGCTCCCTCGGCTCCGCCTCGTCCTCCCCCGCCGGACGGGGCGGGTCGAGGGGGCGGGCTCTGCCACATTACGCTGCTGATCATCCACTTGCCATCGTATTTGCCTAACAACAGGTAATCCGTTCCCCACGATGCCGTGAGCTTCGCGCTCGCGGTCTGGTTCTGCACGTCGTAGAGCTCGATGCGCTTCGGCGCCGTGGGGGGCGCCTGACGGTTGTTCTGCTTCACGCTGCGGGCGTACGAGAAGAACTCGGGCCAGGTCATCTGCTCGCCCGCGTAGCGTGTGGAGTCGCGCGCCTTCCAGAAGCCGTACTTGTACACCTCCGGGCGAATGCTGCGCGCCAGCTTCGCGGAATCGCCCTCGTAGAATCCCTCCACGTAGTCGAGCACCGCACGTTTCACGGCTTCGCGCTCCGCGGGCGAGACCGTGGCTGCGTCCTGGGCAAGAAGCGATGAGCCGCTCACGACGGCCGCGCACGCGAGCGCAACCACCGCCTTCGAAAGAGTGCGCACGCAAACCGACGCGCGCGTCTGATACTGTGCCATCCGAATCTCCGGGAGAGTGAGACGCTCGGCGCCGATGTCTTCGTGGTCGCCGATGAGCGACGTTAGGTCCGGCTCGTCCCGGGAACCACGCGTAGTCGGTCGCTGGTGGCGGCGGCGCGACGAGCGGGCAGCGGCGTCGACGAACGGGCAGGCGGTCACAATGCGGACGGCTTCCGGCGCGGACGCCGATCTGCCACAGCCCACACACGTGTCCGAACTGGCATCGAGCCTGGGATAGAAGTGGACGTGGGAAGGGCGGGTGATAGCTATCAGCTATCAGCTATCAGCTTCAGTTCCCAGTTCCCAGTTCCCACTCTCCCGTTCGCCGTCGTATGCACCTGGTACTTTCCGCGCTCGTTGCGGCATCGTTTCCGTCAGACCCACAGACCTACAACGGGCGCGAGGGGCGGCTCGACGTCGCCCCGCCTCGAGTCCAGGCCGAGGTCACGGTCGATGGGCGGTTGGACGAACCGGTCTGGGTCCAGGCAGCGCGACTCACCGGGTTCTCGCTGTACGCGCCCGTCGACGGGCGGCCGGCACCGGACTCCACCGAGGTGTTCGTCTGGTATTCGTCCAAGGCCATCCACTTCGGCATTCGCGCATACGCCGAGCCGGGGACCGTGCGCGCGGCACTCGGCGATCGCGACAAGAGCTACAGCGACGACTACATCGGGATCTTCCTCTCCACCGTCGGCGACGGCCGACAGGCCACGGTGTTCGCCGTCAATCCACTCGGCGTGCAGGGTGACGGCATCGTCGTGGAAGGCGCGCGCTCGAACGGCGGCGGGTTCAGCGGCGCCGTCAACGGCCGCGAGGCGACGGACATCAGCCCGGACTACGTCTTTCAGTCGAAGGGACGGCTGACCGACTTTGGTTATGAAGTTGAACTGTCGATCCCGTTCAAGAGCCTGCAGTTCAGTGCGACGCCGCGACAGACATGGGGCATCAACGTGCTGCGGAAGGTACAGAGCCGCGGCGAGGAACATTCCTGGGCGCCGGCAAAACGTGCGGCGGCGTCGTACATCGCACAGTTCGGAAAGCTGCGCGACCTCGAGTCGCTCGATCGCGGGCTCGTGCTCGACCTGACCCCCATCGTCACAGCGCGTGCGGACGGCCGGCGCGTCGGCGAGGAGTGGGACTACACATCGAGCAAGCCGCAGTTCGGCGCGAACGTGCGCTGGGGGCTGACGAGCAATCTGACGTTGAACGGCACCGTACGACCGGACTTCGCCGAGGTCGAGTCGGACGCGGGTCAGGTGGTGAGTGATCCGCGGCAGACGCTGTTCTTCCCCGAGAAGCGGCCGTTCTTTCTCGAAGGCGCCGAGCAGTTCTCGATGCCGGGTGGGCTGATCTACACGCGGCGCATCGCGAGCCCACTCGGCGCGGTCAAAGTCGCCGGGACGATGAACGGCCTATCGATCGCCGCGCTCGCCGCGTCCGATGCGCGCGGCACGTCGCTGACGGGTGACCACCGGCCGTTGTACTCCTGGCTCCACGTGCAGAAACCGTTAGGCAGCGGGTCGCGCGTCGGCATGGTGTACACCGGACGCACCGACGGCCGGTTCACGAACCACGTCGCCGGCGCCGACGGGCGAATCGTGCTCGGGAAGATCTACTCGGCGCAGGGACTGCTCGCGTTCGCGAACACGAAGGACCCGGCGGGGAGTCGAACCGCGCCGATGGTGCAGCTGTCGGCGGCGCGAAGCGGCGAGCGGTTCGCGGCGCGTTATGCGTTCTCGTCCATCGCCGACGACTTCTACACGGCAAGCGGCTACATCTCGCGCGACAGCATCGTCAACCTCAACATCGATCACGGCGTCACGTTCTTCGGCAAGGCCGACGGCCTGATGCAGACGGCGCGCTTCGACGTCGTCCTGGACGGGAACTGGCGCTACTCGCAGTTCGTGCATCGTGGTGATGCGCTCGAGAAAAAGTTGCACTTCAACACGAATTACACGCTCCGCGGCGGGTGGAGCGCGACGGCGTCGCTGCTCGTCGAAAGCTTCGGCTACGATCCGGACTTCTACCGGAACCACTACATCGAGCGGCACGTGGGCGCGGCAGTGGACACGCTCCCGTTCACGGGCACACCGCGCATCGCGAACCTCGACTACGTCCTCTCGATTGGCTCGCCGAACTTCAAGCACCTCAACTTCTCGGTGTTCTACATCTGGGGTCGCGACGAGAACTTCTTCGAGTGGGCGTCCGCGGACATCGACTACCTGACGCTGAACGCAGACTGGCGTCCGACCACGCAGCTCCGCGTGAGTCAGTCGTACGTGATGCAAAGCTACCGGCGTCGCACGGATGGCTCGCTGGTGGAGCGGACGCAGATTCCGCGGCTCAAGACGGAGTATCAGCTCTCGCGCTCGATGCTCGTACGTGCGGTGGCGGAGTATCAGTCGAACCAGCAGGACGATCTGCGCGACGACTCGCGGACGGGTGATCCGCTGCTCCGTCGCCTGCGGGACGGCACATACATTCGCTTGTCAGGCGGCAAGACGAACGAGCTGCACCCGGAGCTCCTGTTCGCCTACACGCCGGTGCCGGGCACGGTGTTCTTCGCGGGATACGGCGGCTCAGTCGTGGACGGGGACACATACCGCTTCCGCAACCTGCATCGGGAGCAGGATCAGCTCTTCGTAAAGCTCAGTTACCTGGTCAGGCTGTAAGTATGCAGCTGCTTGCTGCGAGCAGCTGCTTGCTGCTCGCCGACGGCCGCGTGCTAATGCTCCGAGCTACTCGCTGCTGTTACCAGCCGCAACGAGCCGAGCACGCAGCGGCAGCTCGCAGCCTCAGTTCTCCGTTCCCGGTTCCCGGTTCCCGGTTCCCAGTTCTACAGCCTATCTCCGAAACGGCCCCGCAGGCGATTCCGATACCGCCGACTCAGGCGCAGACGCGTTCCGTCATTCAGGATCACCGCATATTCGCGGCTCGAG
>Ga0105249_10001690_pt1 | contig 19335 bp, 16 predicted proteins | sample KBSS44metaG_FD_81522 | JGI IMG/M metagenome (GOLD analysis project Ga0105249, IMG submission 81522) | Switchgrass rhizosphere microbial communities from Kellogg Biological Station, Michigan, USA - KBS S4-4 metaG | ecosystem: Host-associated > Plants > Roots > Rhizosphere > Soil | place...
CCCGGCGGTCGAAGCGGCCGGGTCGCAGCAGCGCTTTGTCGAGCTTGTCGACGTGGTTGGAGGCGGCGATCACGATCACCGTCGCTTCGCCCTTCTCGAAGCCGTCGAGCTCGACCAACAGCTGGTTCAGCGCCTGCTCGCGCTCGCTGGTGCCGCCGTCGCCACCGCCCCCGGAGCGGGCGCCGCCGATCGCGTCGAGCTCGTCGATGAAGACGACCGCGCGGCCGGACTTACGCGCCTCTTTGAAGAGGCGGCGGATGCGGGCGGCGCCGCGGCCGACGAACATCTCGACGAAGCTCGAGCCCGAGGCGGCGTAGAAATCGCAGTTGGCCTGGGCGGCGACGGCGCGCGCCAGCATCGTCTTGCCGGTCCCGGGCGGGCCATAGAGGAGGACGCCGCCAGGCGGCCGGGCGCCGAGCTTGGCGAAGCGGTCGGGGTCATGGAGCCATTCGGCGACGTCCATCAGCTCGTCCTTGGCGGCGTCGACGCCCTGGACCTCGTCCCAGAGGACCGGCTTCGTGCGGCTCGCCTTCACCGTCTCCGGCTTGGTCGTCCCCATCGTCGTCCGCATCAGCCGCAGGAAGATGAACAGCAGCACCGCCATGAAGAAGACGCCGAAGACGGGGTACCAGTTGAAGAAGAAGTTCTGGATCTGTTCGGACACCGTCGATTCAGTGTCCTACTCCTGGGCACGAACCACACTCAATAGTGGGTCGCATATTCGTCCAAGCGCGAGCGCGGCGGTGGACGGATTGACGGCGGATTGACAGCGCTTACCGAGGCCGTAGGATCAATGGCGTGAAGCGGGTCTCGTCCGTCCTCGCCTCGCTGGTCATCCTTGTTGCGCTCCTGGCGCCGGCGGCGCAGGCTGCCCCCGGCGACCTCGACCCGAGCTTCGGCACCGACGGCAGCGTGCGGTTCTTGCCGAGCAACGAGGACATCGCCCTGCGCGGCGTTGCCGTCCAGCCCGACGGCAAGATCGTGCTCACCGGCGGCGACCAGACGACCAACAGCATCCTCGTCGTGCGGCTGCTCGAGAACGGCAGTTTCGACCCGAGCTTCGGTAGCGGCGGCGTTGTCAGTACGCCGTTCCCTGCCGGGAGCTTCGGAGAAGGCCGCGACGTGGCGATCCAGCCCGACGGCAAGATCGTCGTCGCCGGTATCGCCAAAGGGGCCGTCGACGGTGATTTCGCCGCCCTCCGCTACGAAGCGAACGGCGCGCCCGATCCCACCTTCGGCGGCGGCGACGGGATCGAAATCGTCCCGGTCGGAGCCGACCAGGATCGGGCGGAAGCGGTGGCGCTCGACGCCAACGAACGGATTTTGCTCACCGGCGAAGCGAGGGTGCCGATGAACAAAGGCGTCGAAGTCGGGGTCGCGGTCCTCCAGACCAGCGGCAAACCGGACCTGAGCTTCAACGCCACCGGCGTCAAAACGCTGAAAACCACCCCCGGCCAACCGAGCGATTCGGGCGTGGGAATCGCCGCCCAGACCGATGGCAAGATCGTCATCGCCGACGAATCCGGCGCCGGCGCCGGCAACGGCTTCACGATCGTCCGCCTCCTCGCCGGGGGCGGACTCGATCCTGAATTCGGGGGGACCGGGTTCGTCAACACGCCGATCCCGGGCTCGGCGACCGCCAAAGGCCGCGCGACCGACGTGCTGGTGCAACCGGACGGCCGCATCGTCGCCTCGGGCTACGGCTACGACGAGATCGCGGCGAAATCCGACTCGAAGTTCGCCGCCGTCAGCTACCCGACGGACGGCAAACTCGACCCCAGCTTCGGCGCGGCCGGCAGCGGGATCTTCAGCCAGCAGGTCGGCGTCGGCGACGACGCGGCGCAGACGCTAATGCGGACGCCCGCGGGCAAGCTCTACCTCGCCGGACTCTACGACGCGGCCCCGAGCAACCACTCGCTGGCGCTGATGCGGCTCGACCCCTCTGGCGTCCTCGACCCGAGTTTCGGCGGCGGCGGGATCGCGGTGCGTGGCCAGACCGCCCCCTTCGGCAACAACTTCGAGGACGCGGCGCTCGACTCGCGTGAACGGGTGGTCGTCGCCAGCCGCGACTTCATCGGCAACGGCGACACCGAAGTCGAAGTCAGCCGCGTCCTCGGCGACGTGCCGCCGGACCAGCCGCCGGGGACCGGGACCACGCCGCCGCAGTCGAAAACGCCGACGCCGGCGGGGAAGCCCCCGCACGCCCGCATGAAAGCCGTGCCGCGCAAACTCGAGGCGGCGAAGCTGACCGGCTTCTCCGGCACCGCCGCCGACCCAGACGGTGGCAAGATCGCCAGGGTCCAGATCGCTCTGGTTCGGGCGTCGACGGCGAAAGCCGGCAGCGCTGCGACCTGCCTCGAGCTGAAGAACGCGAAAGGCCAGTTCAAGACGGTGAAAGCCAAACAGGGCAACTGCCCGCTGCTCTGGCTGAAGGCCAAAGGCACGGCGAAATGGAGCTTCAAGCTGAAATCCGTGCTGCCGCCCGGCCGCTACATCGTCTACTCGCGCGCGGTCGACGCCACCGGCCTCGCCGAGTCGGCGTTCAGTCGCGCCGCCGGCAACCGCTTCGGCTTCCGCCTGCTGGCGCCCTAGGCCGTCTCGGCGTCGCGCACCAGCAGCGCGATCTGCACCCGGTTGGCGACCTCGAGCTTCTCCAGCAGCTTCGAGACGTGGGCCTTGACGGTTGCCTCCGAGAGGTGAGCTCGGCCGAGATCTCGGCGTTGGAGAGGCCGCGGCCGACCGCCCGCGCAACCTCGAGCTTGCGCGGGCTGAGGCGGCCGATCAGCTCGCCTGCCTCGGCGCGGCGCGCGTCCCCGTTCCCCTCGCCGGCGACCAGCTGGATCAGCTGCCGGGTGACGGCGGGGGAGAGGCTCGAAGGTGGTCAGCATCAGGATCGCCGGTGGTGGGGGCTGGCGGGCGAGCAGGCCGGCGGCGGCGATCCCGTCGAGCTCGGGCATGCGGATGTCCATCAGGACGACGTCGACCGCCGCGTCGACGATCCAGTCGCGCAGGCTGCGCCCGGCGCTGGGGCCGTCGACCATCGCGCCCGGCAGCAGCATCCGCTGCCAGCGGGAGAACTCGAACCCCGCGGTGGCGCTCTCGGGAATCACGACAGAAGAGCGTACGCCCGTCCCCGTCCCGGACCCCCTACCGAAGTAGGGGCGAGCGCCGACTTTCGCAGGGGCGAGAAGTGGACGGTCGTCGCTTGCGGGACGCCCTCCGATTCAGCAGTCTGCCGGTCATGATCGAATCCCTCGGCCTCACCAAGACCTTCAGCGGGCGGACCGTCGTCGACGACGTCTCCTTCCGCTGTGAACCAGGAACCGTGACCGGGTTCCTCGGCCCCAACGGGGCCGGCAAGACGACGACGCTGCGGATGATCTGCGGTTTCTCGAAGCCCGACGCCGGCACTGCGACCGTCCTCGGCGGCGCCTACCGCGAGCTGCCCAACCCCGGCCGGCGGGTCGGCGTACTGCTCGACGCCTCCGCCCAGCACGCCGGCCGGCGCGGCCGCGAGGCGCTGCGGATCTCGGCTGAGACGATGGGTGTGCAAGCGGAGCGGGTCGGGCAGATGCTCGAGCTGGTCGACCTCGACCGCGCCGCTGCGAAGCGGCGCGTCGCCGCCTACTCGCTGGGGATGCGGCAGCGGCTCGGCATCGCCAACGCGCTGATCGGCGACCCCGAGGTGCTGATCCTCGACGAGCCGGCGAACGGGCTCGATCCCGAGGGGATGCGCTGGATGCGCGGCCTGCTGCGCGAATTCGCCGACCGCGGCGGGACCGTGCTCCTCTCCTCGCACCTGCTGCGCGAGGTCGAAGCGGTGGCCGACCAGCTGGTGATCATCGGCGGCGGCAAGATCGTCGCCAGCGGCAGCCGCGAAGAGCTGATGGCGAAGGCCGGCACGGTGGTGCGGGCGACCGACGCCGAGGCGCTCGAGAGCGCCCTCATCTACGCGGCGCTGAAGCCGCGGTCGGACAGCAACGGCGGCTTCGTAGTCGACGCCGAGCCGCGCGCGGTCGGCGCCGCGGCGCTGGCCGGCGGTGTCGTGCTCACCCACCTGGCGGCGGCCCAGGACGCCGGTCTCGAGCAGCTGTTCTTCGACCTGACCAGCGGCGAGCAGAAGGAGGAGAACCAGTGAGCACCGTCGTAACCGCCGACGTCCGACCCGGCCGCGACTCCCGCCCCGGCCCCGCCCGGCTGACCCGCGTCGAGCTGCGCAAGATGGTCGACACCCGCAGCGGCTTCTGGCTGCTGCTGGCGGTCGCCGCGCTGATGCTCTTGGTCGTCGTCGTCGTGCAGATCTCCGGCAACGATCACGACCGGATCATCAGCGAGATCCTCTCGACCACCGCCCAGACCGGGGCGGTGCTGACGCCCGTGGTCGGGATCCTCCTGATCACCGCCGAGTGGGGGCAGCGCACCGCGCTCGTCACCTTCTCGCTGGTGCCGCACCGGATGCGGGTGATGCTCGCCAAGATCCTTGCCGGCCTGACGCTCGCCCTCGTCGCCTTCGCAGTCGCCTTTGTCCTCTCGGCGCTCGCCGTCGCGATCGCCCCCTCCGGCGCCGACGACACCTGGACGCTGCCGCTCTCGCTGGTCGGACAGTACGCCCTCTACTCGGTACTGGCGATGCTGATCGGACTGGCCTTCGGCACCGCCTTCCTCAGCTCGGCGCCTGCGATCGTCCTCTACTTCGGGCTACCGATCGCGATCGGAGCCCTCGGCTCGATCTCGGCGATCTCGGGGACGATGGAATGGATCGAAACCGGCGCCCTGGCGCCACTGACCGAAGAAGTCGTCAGCGGCCGGGACTGGGCCCAGATGCTGACCGCGACCCTCCTCTGGACCGTCCTCCCCCTAGCGATCGGCCTCTGGCGAATCCGCCGCAACGAGGTGAAGTAACAGAACGACCAGCGAACGCTCAGGTCCGCTCGACCTGGGAGCCGCCGACGATCGCGTCCTCGTTCGAGTCCTGGAACAGGACCCAGGCCTTGTTGCCACCGTCGTAGTCGGGCGCCCAGAGCTTCAACGTCGCCGTCCGGCCCCAGACCGTGACCTCCTCCTCGCCGGTCGCGTCGAGGCCGCGCCAGATCCGCACGAAGGGGTTGTTGTCGCGCTCCTCGCCGATCGTCGTCGGCTCCTTGTGGCCGGGGTGGACGGTCGTCTCCGGCGGCAGTTCGAGCAGCCGCATGACCGAGGCTTTGAGGTCGGCGAAGCCGGAGGCGCCGGGGGCCATCGTGCCGCCGACCGTCCCCTTGAAGAGGACGTCGGCGGTGAAGACGTCGGTGCCGTCGATCAGGAAGGCGACGTGGCCCTTGGCGTGGCCGGGGGTGTAGAGCGCCTTGACGTGGAGGCCGCCGGCCTCGAGCTCGTCTTCGTCGCCGAGCAGCACCGCGACGTCTTCGTCGAGCTCGGCGGCGCACTCGGGGTGGGCGACGAGCGGCGGGTCGCCGAGCGCCTCACGGGCCTCGGCGAGGCCGGCGACGTGATCGGCGTGGGGGTGGGTGACGAGGACGTGGGTCACCTTTATCCCGTCGCGGTTGGCGCGGTCGATCAGCGGCCGCAGCTCTTCGTTGCCGTCGATCAGGACGCCGGTCTCCGACTCGGGGTTGACGACCAGATAGGAGTTCGACAGCCACATCGGGTTCTCGGTCCGCTCGACGATCACGCGCTCCTCCTCGAAGTTGGTTGCCCTGGTTCTACCGGTTGCCGATCCCCGGCGGGCGGCGCGCCGCCGCCGCTGCCCTCCAGCAGCACCCGGGCGACCAGCTCGCGGTCGTCCCAGGTCGGGGTGTGGCCAACCCCCGGCAGGACCAGGAAGCGAGCACCGGCCGGGCGGCGCTCGGGCCGCGGCGGCGCCACCAGCTTGTCGAGCTCACCCCAGGCGATCGTCACCGGCACGTCCGCCGGGTACCCGTCCGGCTCGAAGACGTAGCGCCGCATCGCCGAGTTCGCCGCCTCGTAGCCCTCTGCGTCGATCCAGCCGAGCACCAGGTCGCGGCCGGCGCGGGCCGGCACCCGCTCGGGATGTCCGGCGAAGGTCGCCACCGCTCGCCGTCGCAGTGGCGGCGCGTGGAGCCCGAGCGCGACCAGCGGCCGCAGCCGCCGCGCCCAGACGCGGCCGAGCATCGAGCGCTCGCCGATCGGCCCGCGCCAGAGCCCGGCCGGCGAGAGCGCGGTGACCGAGGCGGCCCACCCGAGCCGCCCCATTTCCAGCGCCACCCAGGCGCCGAGCGAGTTGCCGGCGACGTGCGGCCGCGCCAGTCCCGGCTCGCCGAGGTGGCGCTCGTGCAGCGCCCGCGCCAGGTTCGCCGCCGTCGCCTCGACCCCCGCCGGGAGCGGCGGTTCGGCGCCGAAGCCCGGCATGTCGAGGGCGATCACCTCGCGCTCGGCCGCCAGCAGCGGGATCACCGGCTCCCAGATCGTCCGCGAGCCGCCGAGCCCGTGGATCAAAACCAGCGGCTCGCGCGCCGGGCCCGGCGCCGCGTCGCCGTCGCTCACCGCGCGCCGGGCTTGGCGAACAGCACCTGGACGTCGCCGATCCGCCGCTCGCGGAAGCCCGCCTCGGAGGAGCTCAGGTAGAAGTCCCAAAGGCGGTAGAAGCGCTCGTCGTAGCCGAGCCCGCGCAGCTGCTCCCAGGCGTCGAAGAAGCGTCCGCGCCATGTCGCCAGGGTCGGCGGGTAGTGCTCGGTGATGTCGTCGATCCAGACCTCGCGCATGCTGGTCACCCGCTCCAGACAGCTGGCGATCAGCCCCCGCGAGGGCAGGCAGCCGCCGGGGAAGACGTGGGTGTTGGCGAAGCTCTTCGCCGCCTTCTCGACCTCGTAGATGCCGTCGTCGATGGTGATCGCCTGCAGCAGCATCAGGCCGTCGTCGGTGAGCAGCTCGTCGCAGCGGCGGAAGTAATCGTCGAAGTACTGCCAGCCGACCGCCTCGATCATCTCGACCGAGACCAGCCGGTCGTAGCGGCCGTCGAGGTCGCGATAGTCCTCGAGCAGGATCGTCACCTGGTCCTCGAGCCCGGCTTCGCGGACCCGCTGGTTCGCCAGCTCGTACTGCTGGCTGGAGATCGTCGTCGTCGTCACCCGGCAGCCGCTGCGCCGCGCCGCGTGGATCGCCATCCCGCCCCAACCGGTGCCGATCTCGAGCAGGTGGTTCTCGGGGCCGAGCTGGAGGCGGTCGCAGATCCGGTCGAGCTTGGCCAGCTGCGCGTCCTCGAGGCTCGCCTCGGGCGCCGGCCAGTAGGCGCACGAGTACATCATCCGCTCGTCGAGGAAGGCCCGGAAGAGCTCGTTGCCGAGGTCGTAGTGGGCGCTGATGTTGGAGCGGGCGCCGGCCCGGGTGTTCTCGGGGACGAGGCCGCGCAGCTTGTGCCAGACGCCGCGGGGGCGGGCGACGAGGCCGCGCAGTCCGTCGAGCTCGCGCAGTTCACGGGCGGCGATCCGGATCAGGGTGACGAGGTCGTCGGTTTCCCAGAGGCCGGCGACGTAGCCCTCGCCGAGCCCGACCGAGCCGCGGTAGGGACCGCGCCAGGCGGCCGGGTCGTTGATCCGCACCGTCGCCTTGAGGTCGGCGCCGCGCTCGCCGAAGCTGCGGCTGCGGCCGCCCTCGACCACCTCGATCTCGCCGGCGCGGACGTGGTTCAGCACCTGGCCGATCCCGGCGCGGGCGAGCGTGTCCTTCACCGCGCCGCCTCCGGATGTGGGTGGTAGGGCGCTCCCTTCAGCTTCAGTCGGAGCGCCTGCCCGTAGATGCGGGCGACGACCGCCAGTGAGTGGGCGGGGTAGCGGGCCAGCAGCCGCGCCATCAGCGGCCGGCTGAGCTCCCGGCGCCGCAGGTCGAGGGTGGCGTCGAATGAGGCGCTCGAGCTGATGCTCACGGCAATCGTTTCGCCGGGTTCAGATGCGCGGAAGTCATACGTCTCATCCATCCCCATGAAGGGGGAGACGTGGAACTGCTTCTCGATCTTCTGACTCAGAACGGGACCCACTGTTTCTCCTCGCTGCAAAACATATGCGTGTTGTTGCCGCCAGGGAATGTTTTCGACCTCGGCGACGACCGCTTGCACCCGTTCGTCGGGGTCGAAGCAGTAGTAGAAGCTGACCGGGTTGAAGCTGTGGCCGAGGTAGCGGAGGCCGGCTAGGAGGCGGACCGGGCCGGTTGGGAGCTCGCCGGTCTCGGCCGCGACCGCGTCGCGGACGCAGGCGTCGAGCGGGCGCGCCGGGTCGCCGAGGAAGTCGGCGCGGCGAAAGCGGGCGAGGGCGCGGCGGCGGGCCGACCACAGCGGGTAGGGATCGAGGACGCCCGGCAGCTCGGCCAGGTCGAGGTACATGAGGAACAGCGGGTAGCGGAACTCGTGGGCGACCGGGTCGAAGCGCCGGTGCCGCACCCACCCCTCATAGACAGCGGAGGCGGTCAAGCGGCAAGCGCCTCCTCGTCGGGGAGCGGCTCTGGGACGCGGGGCGCCGCGGCGGTCCGGGCCGCGGCGACCGCGCCGCCTTCGATTGCCGTCACCACCCGCATCCCGCTCACCACCCCGTCCTCGTGGAACCCCCAGCCCCAGTAGGCACCGGCGAAGTGGGTGCGGCGGGCGCAGTTGGAGATCTCGGTGTGGCGGGCCTGGGCGGCGACGCCGGTCTTGGTGTAGACGGGGTGGTCGTAAGCGAAGCGTCCGAGCCGCGCCGCCGGGGCGATCTCCTCGCTGCGGTTGAGGGTGAGGAAGTAGTCGCGGCCGCGCGGCAGCCGCTGCAGGTTGTTCATCCAGTAGGTGACGGTGGTCGCCGCCGGCGCCGGCGTACACAGGTGGAAGTTCCAGCTCGACCAGGCGGCGCGGCGGCGCGGCATCAGCGAGCGGTCGGTGTGGAGCACGGCCTCGTTGCGCTGGTAGGGGATTGCGCCGAGTACCTCGCGCTCGGCATCGCTTGCGTCGCCCAGCATCGCCAGCGCCTGGTCGGAGTGGGCGGCGATCACCACCTGGTCGAAGACCTCACTCTCACAGCCGTCCGCCTCGATTCGAACGCCTCCCGGCAGCCGCTCGATCCGCCGCACCGGGGCGCGCAGCCGCACCCGCTCGCGCCACGGCGCGACGATCGCCTCGACGTAGCTGCGCGAGCCGCCACACACGGTCCGCCAGCGCGGCCGGTCGCGCAGGCTGTACATCCCGTGGTTGTCGAAGAACTCGGCCATGAAGCTGGCCGGGAACTCCCACATCTGCTCGGGGTTGGCGGACCAGACGGCCGAGGCCTGGGGGACGATCAGCCGCCGTACGAACTGCTCGGAGAAGCCGTTGCTCTCGAGCCAGTGGCCGAGCGAGGGCGCGGTCCCGTTCATCCCGATCAGCGATCGCGCCTCGCGGTTGAAGCGGCGCCAGTCGCGCAGCATGCGGATGAAGCGCGGGCTGAGCAGGTGGGAGGGGCGGGCGAAGAGGCCCCAGGGGGTGCCCGAGAACTCGAAGCCGCCGCCGTCGGAGACCGAGAAGCTCATGTGGGAGGGCTGGGTGGCGACCCCGAGCTCGGCGAGCAGCGCTTCGAAATTGGGGTAGTTGCGGTCGTTGAAGACGATGAACCCGGTGTCGATCCAACGCTCGCCGCGCGGGTCCTCGACCCGCACCGTGTGGGTGTGGCCGCCGAGCCGCGGCGCCGCCTCGTAGACGGTGATCTCGTGCTCACGGTGCAGGCGGTGGGCGGCTACGAGGCCGGAGATACCGGTGCCGACGATCGCGATCTTCATCGCCCGTCCTCTACGGAGGGGCGAGCGGATCGGATGTACTAAGTGATGGTCACTAACCGTAGGGCCGGTAGAGCAGCCGGTAGCCGAGCAGCTCGGAAACGGTGGTGAAGCCGAAGCCGCGGGCGCGCAGCGCGTCGATCACCTGGGGCAGCGCCGCCAGGGTCTCGTCACGGGGGCCGCCGCCGTCGTGCATGAGGATGATCGAGCCGTTGCGGGCATTGGCGACGATGTTGGAGTAGATCGCGCCGCTGCCCGGCAGCGACCAGTCGCGCGGGTCGACGTCCCAGGTGATCGTCCGCATCCCGAGCTCGCCGGCGGTCTGGATCACGGCTTCGTTCTCCGCCCCGCCCGGCGGCCGGAAGAGGCAGGGCTGGAAGTGGGTGTAGCGGCGGATCAGCGCCGCGGCGCCGGCGACCTGGTCGTTGCCCGGGTATTCGACGTGGTTCATCGTGTGGTCGCCGATCTCGTCTCCTTCGGCGAGGATCCGGCGCATCACCGCTTCGCGGCCGGCCATCTCCTGGCCGATCTGGAAGAAGGTCGCCGGCACTTCCTTTTCCTGGAGGACGTCGAGGAAGCGGTCGGTGTAGTCGCTGGGGCCGTCGTCGAAGGTGAGGGCGACGAGCGGGCGGTCGCTCGGGCCGCTGCTGTCGAGGCCGGCCGTGCCGCCGGTGCAGCCGACCGCGCGGACCGGACGCAGGCGGAAGACGCGCGGTTTGGCGGATTCGGCGGGGAGTTGCTGGGCGCAGCGGCTTCGCATTTCGCAGCCGCTGCTGAGCAGGGCGCGCCAGCCGTAGCGCTGCGGCGCCAGCCCGGCTTCGCGGGGGACGAAGGAGAGAACCAGCTTCTGCGGTTCGGGCCGCTTCACGGTCGCCGGCACGGAGGTCTTTTCGAGCGGCTTGCCGGCGGGGTCGACGACAACCAGCCCGGCCCGCCGCTTCACCTTCTTCTCGCCGCCGAGGCAGAGCCGGCGTTCGTTGGCGCCGCCGGCCGGCGCGCCGAGCGCCAGGCAGAGGTAGCGCGCGGCGGCGCGGCGGCTGTCGGGCCGCGGTTCCAGCTCGGCGAGCGAGACCGGGGAGGAGGTGCGGACCGAGAAGACCAGCTCGCGGCCCGCCTGCGAGAGCTCGGCGCGGACCAGGCGCGGCGGGCGGGGCTTGGCGGCGGCGCCGCCGGGCGCGATCAGCGCCGCGCCCACGACCAGTGCCGCGGTGGCGAAAAGGATCTTGCGAAGCGAATCGATGGCCGGGTGAGACGACGCCGATAGGGGAGGCTCGTCATCTTAGGTCCGCGGCGAGCTTCCCCGCGACACCCTGGCTTCGACTGTGTTCAGAGCAAACGTGACTCACTTCGCGCCTGTCCGCGCGTCGGCGCCGGTCCGCGCCTGCCGCGGTCTCGCGCTGCTTGCGGCCGTCGCCGCGCTGGCGCTCTTCGCCGCCGCCCCGGCCGCGGCCGCCGAACCGGGGGCCGGAGGGCTCGAAGAAAACCCCGGCCGCTCGCACACGCCGTACGACCGGCACGGGATGTGGATCTGGTACGTCTCGAAGTCCGAGGGCGGTTCGATCCCGGCGATCGTCGCCCGCGCCAAGGCCAACGGGATCGGCACCGTCTACGTCAAGGCCGGCGACGGCCCCACCGTCTGGAACCAGTTCAACAAAGCGCTGGTCGGCCAGCTCCACGCCGCCGGAATCGACGCCTGCGCCTGGCAGTTCGTCTACGGCGACCACCCCGTCGCCGAGGCCCGGGTCGGCGCCGTCGCCGTCCGTCGCGGCGCCGACTGCCTGGTGATCGACGCCGAGGCCGACTACGAAGGCAAGTACGCCGCCGCCGACCTCTACATCGAGCGCTTGCGCGCCCAGATCGGCGCCGACTTCCCGCTCTCGCTCGCAGGCTTCCCTTATGTCGACTACCACCCAGCCTTCCCCTACTCGGTCTTCCTCGGGCCCGGCGGCGCCACCTTCAACCAGCCGCAGATGTATTGGAAAGCGATCGGTACCTCGGTCCAGGGCGTCTACGAGCACACCTACCAGTACAACCGCATCTGGGGCCACCCGATCTATCCGATCGGCCAGACCTACGAAGGCCCGACCAACGGCGAACTGCGGCTCTTCCGCCGCTTCGCCGCCAGCTTCGGCCACTACGCGCCGAGCTGGTGGGACTGGCAGGAGACGAGCGAAACCGAGTGGAGCGCGCTCGGCGCCGCCGCCGCCGACCGGCCCCTGACCGCTTACCGGATCAACGTCGTCCACCCGCTGCTGAAGATCAAATCGAAGGGCGACATGGTCGTCTGGGCGCAGGAGCGGCTGCTCGGGGCCGGCGCCGAGCTGCCGGTTACGGGGATCTTCGGCACACAAACCCGCGCCGCGGTCAGCGCCTTCCAGGAAGCCCACGGACTGCCCTCGACCGGCGTGATCGGCACCGACACCTGGGAGGCGCTGCTCGCCTACCAGCCCGAGCCGGTCCAGTGGGCGGCGGCGCGGCCAGGGACCGGTGCTCTTGGCGCCCGGGCGCGGCCGGCCCGCCGCCCGCTCTCCGCCTCACTGCCGGCCGTCCGCAACGAGATCCCTCCGCGCTAGCTCAGGCCGTCAGCTCCGCCGCCACCTCGCCGAGCACGGCGGTGTGGGCGTCGACGTCGGCCTCGCTGGTGGTCGGGCACATCAGGGCCATCATGTGGAACGGCGTCATCAGGATGCCGCGGTTGAGCATGTAGAGGTGGAGCAGGGAGTCGAGCTCGGGGTCGAACGCCGCCGCCGCTTCGTCCCCGGTCCGCGGCCGCTCGGCGCCGAGCATGTACTCGGCCCGGCAGCCGAGGCGGGTCACCGTCCAGGCCAGCTGCGCGTCCTCGATCACGCCCTGGACGCCGCGCTCGAAGCGCTCGCCGACCGCGATCATCCGCGCGAAGGCCTCGTCGGTAAGGACCTCGGCCAGCGTCGCCCGCGTCGCCGCCAACGAGAGCGCGTTGCCGGCCAGGGTGCCGCCGACGCCGCCGACGTCGGCCACCTCCCAGATCGTGCGCTCGAGCACCGCCGCCGCGAACTCGTCGGTCATCCCGTAGGCGCCGGTGGGGATGCCGCCGGCGATCGGCTTGCCGATCGTGATCAGGTCCGGCTCCAGCCCGTGGGCGCGGGTGTAGCCGCCCGGGCCGCAGCAGAAGGTGTGGGTCTCGTCGATGATCAGCTGCGTCCCGGTCTCCCGGGTCAGCCGCCGCAGCTCGTCGTGGAAGCCGGGGTCGGGGAGGACGATGCCGATGTTGGTCAACGCCGGCTCGGCCAGCACGCAGGCGACGTCTTCGTGGGCGAGCGCCGCCGCCAGTCCCTCGAGGTCGTTGAACTCGACCACCCGCGTCGTCTCGGCGATCGGCACCGGCGGCCCGAAGTTGCCGACCCGCGCCGCCGCCTCCCCTTCGACCAAGGTCGCCACCGTCTCGTCGACCGAGCCGTGGTAGCAGTGGTTGAAGACGAGGATCTTCGGCCTGCCGGTCGAAATGGCGCGGCAGAGGCGGATCGAGAAGCGGTTGGCGTCGGTCGCCGAGAGCGAGAACTGCCAGTGGCGCAGGCCGAAGCGGCGGCTCATCTCTTCGCCGACCGGTAGCGCGTCCTCGCTCGGCAGCATCGTCGTGATCCCCCGTCGCAGCCGCTCGCTCGCCGCCGCGACCGTCGGCGCGGGGGAGTGACCGGTCATCGCCCCGGTATCGCCGAGGCAGAAGTCGATCAGCTCGTTGCCGTCGACGTCGCGCAGCCGGTTGCCCTCGGCCTCGGCGAAGAAGATCGGGTGCGAGCCCGGCCAGCGCGTCATCCAGTTCATCGGCACCCCGGAGAGCAGGACCTCGCCGGCCCGCTGGTGGATCTCGCGCGAGCGCGGGTGCGCCGCGGCGAAGGTCCGCAGCTCGCGCTCCATCAGCTCGCGGACCCGGTCCGGAGCAATCTCGTTTTCGCCCCGGGCGCTCATCTAGCGGGCGATTCGCGTCTCGAGCTGGCCCAGCGTCGGCGAGGAGACGATCAGCTCGTCGCCGTCCTGCAGCCAGACCCGCGGCTGGCGGGCGCCGCCGACGCCCTCCGGGGTGCCGGTGGCGACGATGTCGCCGGGGCGCAGCGTCATCAGCCGCGAGAGGTGGGCGAGGAGGGTGGGGATCGAGAAGATCAGCGCCTCGGTGCGGCCGTTCTGCATCTGCTCGCCGTTCAGGGTCAGCGTCAGCTCGAGCCCGTCCGGCGGGCCGGCCTCGTCAGGCGTGACCAGCCAGGGACCGCTCGGCGCCGAGCCGTCGAAGACCTTGCCGGCCATCCACTGCGGCGTCACGTACTGCAGGTCGCGGGCCGAGAGGTCGTTGAAGAGCATGTAGCCGGCGAGGTGGTCGAGCGCCTGCGCCTCGTCGACCTCCCGCGCCGTTCGCCCGATGACGAAGGCGATCTCGCCCTCGTAGTCGACTTTGGCGCTCGCCGCCGGCAGCGTCACGGTCGCGCCCGGCGCGGCCAGCGCGTTGCGGAACTTGCCGAAGATCGTCGGCGACTTCGGCACCTCCTCGCGTCCCTCGGCGGCGTGCGCCGCGTAGTTCAAGCCGATGCAGACGATCTTCTCCGGGTCGGGAATCGGTGGTAGCAGCCGCACCGCGCTGAGCGGGTGGGAGGGAGCGCCGGTGTCGCCGAGCCGAGGCCGCAGGTTGTCGACGCGGTCGTGCTCGAGCAGCTCGCGCAGCCCGGCCCGGTGCGGCTCGCCGAGCAGCGCCCAGGCGTCGACCACCCGCCCGTCCTCAAGAACACCGGCCCGCGGGCCGTCCCCGGCGTCGTAGGTCACCAGTCGCATCGCGCGGCAGCCTAGCCGCCGCGCGGGCGCAAGGGTAGGTTCGGCAGATGAGGATCAGGGGAGTTGTCCTTGCCGCGCTCGCCGCGGTCGCGCTCGGCGCCTGGCCGGCGCTCGCCGATGCCGCGCCGGCGAAGCCGCCGCTGCGCCGCTGCCACGTCGGCTTGCCGCGGCCCTTCCAGTGCGGCCACATCATGGTCCCGGTGCGCCGGGCCGAACCGGAGCTGGGGGAGACCAAGGTGGTCTTCGCCGTCCGCCGCCGCGCTGACACCAGCCAGCCGCCGGCGGGGACGATCATGGCGATGGACGGCGGGCCTGGTTACGCCTCGACCGCGAAGCCCTTCGCTGCCTCGCTGGTCGCGGCGCTGGCGCCGCTGCTCCGCCGCTACGACCTCGTCCTCTTCGACGCCCGCGGCACCGGGCGCTCGAACGTCGTCGACTGCCCGACCCTGCAGGCGGGGCTGATCCAGGAACCGATCGCGATCGGCGAATGCGCCAACCAACTCGGCCCCAGCTACGCCGGCTACACCAGCGGCGAAACCGCGGCCGACCTCAACGCGGTGCGGCGGGTGCTCGGCCTCGGCAAGGTCTTCTTCTACGGCGACTCCTACGGCACGTTCTTCGGCCAGGCCTATGCGGTCCGTTATCCGCAAAGCCTGCGCGGCCTGATCCTCGACTCGGCCTATCCAGGCGACGACCCCTACTACCGGACCCTGCTGCCGGCCGGGCTCGACGGCCTGCGGATCACCTGCCGCAACTCACCGGACTGCTCCGGCGACCCGGTCGCGCGCCTGACCCGGGTCGTCCGCCGCTTCCACGCCGCCCGCCGCTCGACCGAGGGACTGATCTCGTTCCTGCTCGGGGCCGGATCCCTGGCGCCGCGCTCCTACCTCAGCCTCGACGAAGCGCTGCGGCGCTTCCTCGCCGGCGAACCGCGACGGCTGAACCAGCTGATCGCGCCGGGCCCGGCCGGCCACGGCGAGCTGGCCGAATTCTCGTATGGGCTGGAGATCGCGGTCGAGTGCAACGACTACAAGCTGCTCTGGGATCCGCGGGCCGGGATCGACGAGCGGATCCGGCAGCTCTCGACGGCGGTGACGAAGCTGCCGCGCGACTACTTCGCCCCGTTCGGGCGGCGCGAGTACCTGCTCTCCCACGCCGCCCACCTGACCAACTGCCTGACCTGGCCGGCGCCGCCGCCGGGCGGGCTCGAACCGGCGGTTCCGAGCGACTGGCGGGCGCCGACGAGCTTCCCGACGCTGATCCTGGCCGGCCAGGTCGACGACATCACGTCAGTGGTAGAGGCGCGGCAGGTGAAGCGTCGCTTCCCCCGCTCGCGCCTCTATGTGGTGCCGAACCGCGGCCACGTCTCGAGCCTCTACTTCCCCTTCCGCTCGCCGGCGGTCGGGGTGATCCGGCAGTTCATCCGTTCCCACTGAGCTCCCGGGTCGTCAGGCCCGGATCGCCTCCGGCTCCTCCTCGAACGCCGTCCCAGCCAGCGTCTCGCGCTCGATCTCGCGCTCGCGCACCAGCCAGAGGGCGAAGGCGGCGCCGACGAAGCAGACGATCCCGCCGATCGTGAGGATCTCGTTCAGCCCGTGCAGGAAGCCCTGTTCAGCCGCCTGCTGGACGCGCCCCTGGATCCCCTCCGGCAGCCCGGAGATCGCCTGCGGCAGCGCCCCCGACGAGGTCGCTTCGACCAGCCCGCGGGCCTGGTCGTGGTCGACCGCGCCGCCGGCCAGCGACTCGGTGCGGCTGGCGCCGACGCCGAGGAAGATCGCTCCCCAGGCGGCGATCCCGACCGCGACACCGACCTGGCGGAAGGTGTCATTGATCCCGGCCGCCATTCCGCTCTGCTCTTTGGGGACGACGCTGAGGGCGACGTCGGCGACCACCGGGTTGAGCAGGCCGACGCCGATGCCGCCGACGACGAAGCCGAGCAGCAGCGCCGTCCACTCCGAATTCATGTTCAGCCCGGACATCAGCAGCAGGCCGGCGCCGATCAGCAGCAGGCCGCCGCTCATCAGGTAGCGGGCCTGGACCTTGGCCAGCGCCATGCCGGCGATCGGGGCGATGAGGAAGGCGCCGATCGTGATCGGTAGGTAGCGGATCCCGGCGTCGATCGCCGAGTAGCCGAGGAACTGCTGCAGGTAGAGGGTGAGGTAGAGGAACAGCGCGAACATCGAGGCCGAGACCGCGAAAGCGGCGAGCTGGACGCCGGTGAAGGCGTGGTTGCGGAACAACCCCAGCGGCAGCATCGGCTCCCGCACTTTGCTCTCGATCGCGACGAAAGCGGCCATCAGCACCGCCGCCGCGGCGAACAGCGAGACGATCAGGGTGCTGCCCCAGCCCTCGTCGTTGCCGCGCACCAGTCCCAGGACCAGCAGCAGCAGTGCGGTCGAGAAGGTGACGAGCCCGCCCCAGTCGATCCGGCTGGCGTTGGGGTCGCGCGACTCCTGGACCTTCCAGTAGGTGACGCCGATCGCCGCCAGGCCGACCGGGACGTTGATCAGGAAGACCGACTCCCAGCTGATGCCGTCGGTCAGCGCGCCGCCGACCAGCGGCCCGATCGCCACCGAGATGCCGATCGTCGCGCCGTAGATGCCCATCGCCATGCCGCGCTCGGAGCCGCTCGGGAACTCCTGGGCGACCAGCGCCAGCGAGACCGCGAACATGATCGCGCCGCCGACGCCCTGCAGGGCGCGGGAGAGGTTGAGGAAGGTCGGGTCGGGGGCCAGCGCGCAGAGCAGCGAGGCGACCGAGAAGACCGCGAGGCCGACGACGAACACACGCCTGCGGCCGAGCCGGTCGGCGAGCGAGCCGGCGGTGAGGACCAATGCCGCAAGCGAGAGCGCGTAAGCGTCGATCACCCACTGCAGGTCGGTGAAGCTGCCGCCAAGGTCCTTCTGGATCGCCGGCAGCGCCGTGTTCACGACGGTGATGTCGAGCAGGAGCATGAACGTCGCGACGCAGACCGCGCCGAGCGTCCACCACTTCCTGTTCGCTGAGGACAACTCCATTTTGGTGCTCCATCCGTTCGGGTATAATCGTCAGGAAACCTTGTAAGACAACCTTGTCAGTTATCCTGACGAGATCGCAATTTATCAGGTCTCCTGACGAAATGACGCAAGCCAACAGAAATTTGGACACCCGCATTCCCGTGACCGGTCTCTGGGACGCTGCCCTGCAGGCCTTCCTAGCCCGTTTCCGGGTCGAGCTGGAGCAGAGCGAGTACGCCGACATCCGCCCGACCCACGGCTGCGTCTTCCGCTTCGTTCGCGAGGACGGCATGCGCCTCACCCGCCTTGCCGAGCTAGCCGGCATCACCAAGCAATCGGCAGGCGAGATCGTCGACGACCTCGCCAAGCGCGGCTACGTCGAGCGCATCCCCGACCCCGCCGACAAGCGCGCCAAGCTGATCACCCTCACCGACCGCGGCCGCGAAGCCCAGGCCACCGGCTTCGGCCTCTTCGCCGAGGTCGAACGCCGCTGGATCGAGCGCTACGGCGCCGAGCGCTGGGAGGCGATGCGCGACCTCCTCGAGGAGATCGTCACCACCGAGGCCCCCGCCTCGGTCCCCGAGCTCGAGCGCCAAGAGCTCGCCGACCTCAACCTGCAGGCCGCTTAGAGCCCCCGATCCGCTAGCGTTGCGCTCCCGGGCTTCGGCCCGTCCCGAATCGCTCGGGGGCGTAGCTCAGCTGGTTAGAGCGCCGGCCTGTCACGCCGGAGGTCGCGGGTTCGAGTCCCGTCGCTCCCGTTCAGGCAGCAACCGCATGGTAGCGCCGATGCAGGCGATCTGGCTCAAGCGGTCTCTTAGTGATTTGGGCCCGTGGGTCACAGATTTGGGTCACAACGGCGCCAAACCCAGCCATCACCAGCTACGAAACCGAAGGTCACAGGTTCGAATCCTGTCTGGCGCGTTCGCGGCAATGGGATTGTAGTGCCGGTTGCGGCAGCTCCACGCCGGTCGAGACGCGGGTTCTACCCTCCGTGGGCACCAGATTTGGGCATCAACTGGGATTCACGAGTTCGGCGCTGCGGTGTCGTGATTGTTAGACCCGGGGGCCTTTTGGCCACCAGCCCATTTTCTCCGACCCAGCGCGCAGCTCACCAGCAGAGGCAAAATCGGCATGTCAAGCGGGATTGCGGGCTTTCATCGCGAGCTGATTCGGGACGTCAACTCGGTCCGCGAAAGTCCCTGAAGGTCGCGATCCGACCTTTTCTTCGCTAGACGTGCCCTAGGGCCAGGCTCGGCGGCAAGCTCTTGTCGAGTGGCGGCCGGGATCCCGGCCGGGACAGAACGGCCGTCGCCTTCATCTTCCCCGTAGCGGAATGGGACAGCCGACCGGAGGATCGCCAACCCATCTCCAGTTCCCTACGCATTCCCATGAACAGCGCAAAGGGTTTACCTTGTCTGCCGCGAGCCGTGGTCAGGGGGCGGACTCCTCGACGACGAGCACCCGAGGACGAGCCGGATGAGCCCCCGAAAATCAAGATCTTTGCCACGCCCTCCCGCACATCCCGCCGGCGAGATCGCCCGATGAACTCCGCGAAACCGTCGCCGGACGCGGCGACGATCTCCGTCGCCGAGACGTTCGAGCTCCTCGAGGGACCCTTCGCCTCGCTCGCCACCGCCATCGCCGACGACGCCTACGCGCTTTGGGTCGGCTCGGGAATCTCGCTCGAGCGCTACCCCGGCCTACAGCAGGTGGTCCGCGGGGTATTGGAATTCCTGTACGGCCACAGCGCAAAGGGGAATCCCGAGTGCCCTTATCGCCGGGCCCTGGAGAAAGCGGTCGCGATGGTCAGCCTGCG
>Ga0105249_10001692_pt1 | contig 19312 bp, 21 predicted proteins | sample KBSS44metaG_FD_81522 | JGI IMG/M metagenome (GOLD analysis project Ga0105249, IMG submission 81522) | Switchgrass rhizosphere microbial communities from Kellogg Biological Station, Michigan, USA - KBS S4-4 metaG | ecosystem: Host-associated > Plants > Roots > Rhizosphere > Soil | place...
AAGCCGCGGCGCTGGCGGCCGATCAGTCGCTAACGGGCATGTAAAGGCGCCTTCTGCGCGTGCCACTGACGATCGGTTTTCGGCTGACGAATCGCCTGAGACTCTGCGCACTCCTGTTCTTGCTGAGTCCGACCGCCGTGCTCGGTGCGCAATCGATCGACGATTGGGTTGGTTCCATCTGTGAAGTCTGCGAGACGCGCATGGAATCGCAGACAGGCGTGTATATCCTGGAAAGGGGCGAGGAAGCCCTGATTGGTCGCGCGTGGCTGACGATGAATGCAGCGCGGTCGATCGACGTGCAGTATTTCATCTGGAGCACGGACAACATCGGGATCCTAGCCGCGGAACAGTTGTTGACGGCTGCCGAACGAGGCGTTTCGGTTCGCGTGCTCGTCGACGACTTCATCATCGACGCGGAGGACCGCACCCTCGTTCTGTTGGCAGCGCATCCGAACGTGCAGATCCGAATCTACAATCCGAAATTCGTCGTAGGCGTGGGTTACTGGGACAAACTGAAGAACACCGTCACGCAGTTCCGTGGCGTCAACCAGCGCATGCACGACAAGACGGCCATCTTCGACGGGGTCGCGGGCATCACCGGCGGCCGCAACATGGCGGCCGAGTACTTCGATTTCAATCACGTATTCAACTTCCGCGATCGCGACGTACTCCTCCTGGGATCCGCGGTGCGAGACATGCAGCAACACTTCGACGAATTCTGGGACAGCGAATTCGCAGTCCCTGTGGAAAAGATCTTCGAGGATGAGCGAGGCGATGTTTCCAGCGAGGATGTCGCGCGCAGATCCGCGGAGCTGCACACGTATGCCGCCGATCCGGCGAACTTCGAACCGGAAATCCGGCAGGCCATCGACGCAATTCCCCAGAACTTCCCCGCGCTGATGCACGCGATGGTGTGGAGCGATGTTCAATTCGTAAGCGATGTTCCGGGCAAGAACGACGGCGCGTCGGGCCTGAGCGGTGGCGGAAGATCGACGAATCAGCTGATCAACGCGGTGAAGGCGGCGAAACAATCCATCCTGATCCAGTCGCCGTATCTCATCCTGCCGGAAGGCGGCATCGAGCTGCTCGCACAGCTCGTCAAGCAAGGCGTCAGGATTCGGATATCGACGAACTCGCTCGCATCGACAGACAACATTCCGGCGTTCGCCGGTTATTCGTCGCAGCGTGACGATCTGCTGAATGCAGGCGTCGAGATATACGAATTCAATCCGAATCCCGCAATCGGGAATGAATTGATCTATCCGCGCCTCGCCAAATATGGTCCGGCGTTTGGCTTACACGCCAAAAGCATGGTGATCGACGACGAGACACTCTTCATCGGAACGTTCAATCTCGATCCGCGATCGACGAACTTGAACACCGAAGTGGGTGTGTTGATCGACAATCGCGAACTGGCGCGCCAGCTCACCGCGAGCATCGAGCGCGACATTCAGGCCGAGAACAGCTGGCATACGACGGCTGATTTCAATCCCGACTCGGAGGTTGGCTTCGGTAAACGGTTCAAAGTGTGGATGTTTCGACTGCTGCCCGTCGAACCGGTGCTATAGGAGCTGCACATGAGAATTTACAACGTGTTGGGTTTTGCAATTCTTGGAATGCAGCTGCTGATATCGGCGATTCTGGCGCCGCCGTGGCTCGGGCCGTATTGGGGAATGGTCGTCGGCTTTACGTATCTGTTGGCGTCGTGGTTTTCCGGCGGACTCTATCTTTCCGACATCATCCACATGGGCATAGCGCATCGGGCCTTGGACTATAAGGACTGGTTCATCAAGACGATGACGCTCGTTAACAACGCCTTCTTCGTCTACGTCGATCCGGTGAGCTGGGTCAATCGCCACCGGCTGCATCACAAGTTCTCCGATCACGCCGGCGACCCCAACAAGCTGGACTCCGACGGTTTCTGGAGCACGCTGTATCACTGTCTCGTTCCGTATCCATGCACGGACCGCATGGCGAACGACGCCATCCTCAAAACCTGGCCGTTCCGTTTGGTCTCGCATCCGCTGTTCGTGGCGATCTCTCCGGTGTTGAGCTGTGGTGTGTTGTGGTTGTTGGTTCGAGACTGGCCGTTTGCGATCGGAATCTGGCTCGGCGTCCGTGTCTTCGCGCTATGGGTCAACATGGTGCAGAACTATTGGACGCACGACCGTCGCTGGGGCTCGCGGCGTTATGACGTTGCGCAGGACAACGCGATGAACATCGGCGACTGGCTGCCGGTGATGGCGACTTTCAGTGCCTGTTGGCAGAACAACCACCACCGCTATCCGCATCTGCTGCGGACCACTCACGATCACACCGAGTTCGATTTCGGCTACCTCACCGTGCGGGCGATGAATGCGTTAGGGCTCGTCAAGGCCTCCAAGACCGGCACGCACAGGCCCAACGACCTGGCGCTGGCGCAAGTCACGCTGTGACGGCGGCCTTTTTCCGTTTGAACGGCGCGATGAATTGAGCGAAAAACCCGGCCGGTACCGAATGACCGACCAAGCCGTACTGGTCCGGCCAGGCGTCTTTCGGCAGGTGATACGTTCCGAACAGACGATCGATGAACGGCAAATGGATGGCGAAGTTGACGTCGACCGCCTCCGGATGCGCCGCGTGATGCCAGTGGTGATAACGCCCGGTCACGAAGTAGGGCTCGAGCCAGCGCGCGCGTGGACGGAAGTCCGTGTGGCAGAACGTGGCGTGAAACGAAACGAAGATGAGGTACCCGGCCATCGCGCTCTGCGAGAAGCCGAGCAGCGTCATTGGTATGAGGATCAAGCCGCGCGTGATGAGGATGTCGACGAAGTGCGAACGCGAACCGGCGATCCAGTCCATCGTCTTGATGGAGTGATGGATCGAATGGAAGCGCCACAGGAACGGGACCTTGTGAAACGCCAGATGCGTTGCGTACTGAGAGAGGTCCGCAACGACGATGGCCATCGGCAACTGCACCCATAGAGGCAAACTGCCAACGGTCTCCATCAGCGCCGGGATCGCCAGCCATTTGGAGACGTACGTTGCCGGCAACAGCATCACGAACGTGATCAGTTGTGCGGGCAGATGGGTGGACACGAAGTAGAAAGAATCGGTGGTCCACTCCGGCCGAAACGTCCCTTGATCAGGATGCAGCGGCCAGAGTCGCTCGACCGGGACGAACACGAGCGTCATCACCAGCAGGTCCAGCAGAAACCAGTCGAGCCCGACGCCGATTTTCGAACCGACTTCCTCGGGCAACGGTGTACTTGCGCCTCCGAGCAGCACAGCAATCAGCCCGAGACCGGCTCCGGTCAGACCCAGGACCCGCCGTTGCCGCAGGATCGCCGAGATCGCGCCGAGCACCAGCGCGGCGGCGATCGCGGCCTGGATGATGACCCGCATGATGTGGACCGGATAGAGCGCGCGCGCTTCCGGGAGCGTCAGAACCGACGGAAAGAGCAGCACGAGCACGCCGCCGACGCCGAGCATGCCGAAGAACACCGATGCCACGCCGCTGACCCAGCCGGTGCCGAGGTGCGTCGGCTGCGAATCACCAAAAACTCTCTTGAAGAATGCGTCGGACACTTGCGTACCGTGGGAACGATGAGTCGATGAGTGTCTAACAAGGCCCCGGATTTGCAAGCGACGGGTCCTCAGATCGAACACCGGTTCCGCAGGCACGTGTGACAGCGTCGAACAATCCCGTTCTGCCCACGGGTCCGCATGACTGAAAAACAGGCATCCGCTCGGTCACGACTCGAAGCGAACGCTCGCGCGCCCGCCCACGGCGCGTGGTACCCGCCCCATAATGGGGTCGTTGGGTTCAACCATTGACTAGCTTTTGTTCAAATAGTGCTTTTCGAGGAACTCGGACCTGAACGTCTGTCGTGGAGTAGGTATGTCCGGCCGACCCTCCGGCGTGAAATCCATGAGATTCCAATATGGCCACACGGTGTCGAGGTGATTCGCGGGCAGTTCGCTTCCCCAGAAATGAAAGATCTTGCCGCCTTGCCTGCGGAACACGTGCATCACAGGAAGTTGCATATCGTCGGAGTCGCCCTGACATTTGTAGTCGGCCTGGTAAGGGGAGAGCGCTCCGGAAAGCAGCGCGATCTGCGACCAACCGCGTTTTCGAGCCCACGCATTGATGCGATCCGCCGAGGCCTTGGCAATGGCGGCAAACGCGGCGTCTCGAGTGACCTGGTATGCGGTGCGATCAAACCCGTCGACAGCCGAAGTGCAGGACGGACAGGGATTGTCCCAACTTGGACCGAACATGAACGAGTACAGCAGCAGCGTGTTCTTGTCGCCGAACAGCTCGGAGAATTTCACCGATTGACCGACCTTCCCGTCGTTGGCCCACTGAAAGACGTAGTCCTCTTTCAACTGCCCGCCCAGCGGAAGCTTGCGGCGTTTTTCCGCAAGGACTCTTACCTTATCAACGAGTTCCTGTTCGTCCTGAAGCAACGCATCGCGCGCATCGCGATACGCGCGGCTTTCGTTTGGATACCGTGGTTCGCTCATTGCTTGCCTCCTGTTCGAAACCAAGTGCTCTGGCCGCATCGACTCGCGTCCGAGTCTTAGTTTTGGCAAGCCGTAGTGCATTCAGTTCGGTGCGTCCGCGCACACAACGCCGAAACGAGCACCGTACGTCGACCTCCGATGCAGCGCGTGTTCGATCGGATGAACTTCAGGACCTTCTTCCGGCCCTAGAGGTTGCGTGCAGAAGCCGAGTCCGTAGCCGCCGGAGGCGATGCGCGGCGATCCCGGCCTGGACGTCCGATTCAGTAAATACCCGCGTACCGCTGAACTCACCGGGTGTCCCCCGCACAATGTCCGGCCGTTGCATCCCCCTCGAACAATTTGTTGGACCGTGTCTCAGCGCCGGTCACGGATGGTGCGGCAGATAACGGAGCGGCACGGTGTGACGCTAATGATCGGCAATGACGTCGTCGCCGGTTGCGAGCAGGTCCGCGAGATACGACGCCTCGTTCGCTCGCGCCCGGGCCTCCTCGCGTGCGGCGGTCATGCTCCCCGGTGCGGCGCTCGTTTTGCGCCACAACTCAGCGCGTCTTCTGCAGATTCGAACGCAACGCTCGCGCTCGCGTCGCACTTCATCAGCTGTTTCCATGCGCCTATCCTCCTATGCGCTTCGATTCGCTCACCTGCCAGCGGAGTTCCCAACGACCGTGTTGAGGTGCCATCTCAGGCGGAAGGTCGAAGCCGCGGGCAGCTGCGCGCAAGCGTGGCCCGCTGGTCGGTCGTGGCGCAAGAGAACGATAGGGGTTTCTATTTCTGATATGTTCAGCAAAACAACCTGTTAGTGAGCAAAGCGGAGAAACCCATGGCCATTCAGTCCGAACCAGTGATCCATCTCTGGCCGGAAGGCCCGCCCACGAAGCTCGAGGGCGTTGGGCCCGAGATCGAGTTCCGCGGACCCGTCGGCACCGTCGGAGAAGCGACGATGCTGCGCAACGTGTCCGAGACGACGCTGACCGTATTTCGTCCGACGAACGGCAAGCCCAACGGCATCGGCGTGGTCGTGTGCCCCGGCGGTGGCTGGCGCATCCTGGCGTGGGAGCACGAAGGGCTCGATGTCGCGCGCTGGCTGGCGGCGCGTGGCTACACCGCGTTTCTGTTGAAGTACCGCGTGCGGGGCACGCCCCCGACACAGGCCGAGTACGACGCGGAGATAGCGAAGCTATATCTGACGGTCGATGTGACCCGCAAGGGAAGGGCCGCGCCGCGCTCGATCGGTGACGTCGTGCCCGCTGAAACGATCCACGACGCGCGCATCGCCGCGGCGGACGACGGACGCAGGGCGGTCGCGACCGTCCGTGAACAAGCGAAGGAGTGGAACATCGATCCGGCCAAGGTCGGCATGATCGGATTCTCGGCCGGCGCATTTCTCGTGGTCGACGTTGCGATCGATCCGCGCGCGGCACCGCTCGCCTTTGTCGCGGCGATCTACGGCGGCGAAACGCTGGGGCGGCCCATACCTGACGATGTACCGCCGCTCTTCACGTGCATCGCGCAGGACGATGTTCTGCTGTATCGCGTCGTCGAGGGTCTTTATTCCGACTGGACCGACGCCGGACGTTCAGCCGAACTGCACATCTACCGGCGCGGCGATCACGGGTTCGGCATGGTGAAGCAGGGAATGCCGTCGGACCGCTGGATCGATCAGTTCAGCGAGTGGCTCGTCGACCTCGGGTTGGCTTAGCGGTTCCACGCAAACCATCGATGCATTTCTCGAGTGCCGAACGCGCTCGACCGCGCTGAGGAACCGCGGCGGAGGCGACAATATGCAGAACGACAAGGACGAGCGCGAACTCATCGACTTGAGGCGTCGACTTGCGGCGCTCACAGAGGAAGCTCGCAAGAACGAAGAGGCCTGGCAGCGATCGCAGCGTCGTGAGATGGACCTGCTCGACGCGGACAGCCTCGGTACGCTGCTCGAGCGTCTCACGGCTGGTCTACGCGCGAGCTATCGACTCTCGGCCGTCACGCTCGTGCTGGCGGACCCGGACCATGAAGTTCAGAACCTGCTGATGGCGCAGGGACATCGCGCAATCGACCACCGGGGAATTCTGTTCGTCGATTCGGTGCACGCCGTGGTTCCGCAGCTCGCGCCGGGGCACAGGCCGTGGCTGGGCAAGTTCAGTCGCTTCGATCACGCGGCGCTGTTCCCCGGTGCCGCGCGCCTTCAGAGCATTGCGCTGCTGCCACTCACGCGAGAGGAGCGTCTCATCGGCAGTCTCAATCTCGGCAGCGACGAAGGTCGCAGGTTTGCGGGAAACCTCGCAACTGACTTTCTGCACCACCTCGCTGTCATTGCTGCGTTCTGCCTCGAGAACGCCGTCAATCGGGCGCGTCTGGTTCGCAGTGGACTCACCGACGCCCTAACGGGCTGGCGCAATCGGCGGTATCTGCAGACTCGCCTGCATGAGGAACTCGCGCGTTGCCGCCGGGACAAGAGCGCACTCACGTGCCTGATGATCGACGCCGATCACTTCAAGAAGATCAATGACCGCTACGGTCATCTCGCCGGCGACGAGCTGCTGCGACAGCTTGCGCGGCGCATCGAGACCGAGGTCCGCGACAGCGACGTGTCGGCGCGCTACGGCGGAGAAGAGTTCGCCATACTGCTGCCGCGCACCGGTATCGAAGCCGGTTGTTTGCTCGCGGAACGCATGCGGCGCGCGGTCTCGGCCAAGTCGTTCGAGTTGCCCGGCGCCGACGAGCCTGTTGCGGTGACCGTCTCGATCGGCGTCGCCGAGCATCGACCCAGCCCGGGCGCGGACGACTTGAAGATGGCGGGCGAACGGCTCATCGCGCTCGCGGATGGTGCGCTCTACGAGGCGAAGGCAGGCGGCCGCAACGCGGTGGCTCACGCCACTGACCATTGAGACACCGACGACTCAACTAACGATCTTGCATTGCCGCGCTTATCGTCGATATGCCCACGCTTCTAGACTACGTCTGTCAATTTGTGCATGTATTGGGAGGTGAAGGCGTGCCACGCCCATGCGGTCATGAAACCCCGATGCGCTTCGCCGTGGCGCTTCCCGGTGTCCTTGTAGATGTCCTTCAACGCACGCTTGGAGAGACTGCTATAGCGTTGGTTGACGAGCCACGCGTTGACGATCGGTTTTACCTGCTTCCATGAAAGGTGATCGACTTCGCGCAGGTGATACAGCAGGAACGGCAAGTGCGGGTGATGCGGCCGCCGCGTCTTGGAGCGCGTGATGCCGAGCGCGTCGTCCGGTTTTTCCCCGTCGAGAATGCGCTGGAACGCTTCTACGACGCCATCCAACAGCGGAGGTCCGGAGGTTGAATGGGCGCTCACGTAGCCTTGCGTGACGTGCCATATGAACTGATGGAGCAGCTTCGCCCCGCCGACGGGCAGCTCGTCCTTACGCTTGCCCATCGCCGCGAATCCTTATGATGGTCATGCTTCCTGCTCTTGGTCGGCCAGTACCTCGTGAATTACTTCAGCCGCACGCTGCGCCCTGACCGGAAGCGTGTCGATGTAGTAGGGAAGCGCAACGATCGACGTGGACAGCGCCAATCCGCGCCCTCGTGCCCAGGTCGCGTCATCGAAGCCGAGGGCCACGCGGTAGGCTTCGCGGCTTGCGCCTCGGAACAGGTTCCAGGCCGGGAGCAGCTCAGTGGCTGGATCGCCAACGCCCAGGCCTCCCCAGTCGATCACTGCACTGAGCTTCCCTTCGTTGACCAGCATGTTGTCGGGGACGAGGTCGCCATGCAGCCAGGTCGGATGCGCGTCCCAGACGGGCGCCGCAAGGTCGCGCTCCCATGCTCGCGTGACGGCTTCGGTGTCGACGAGGTCTTTGGACTCGCGGATGCACTTGCGAGTCATTTCATCTCGGGCCGCGAGCGGCACGCCGCGCCAGAAGTTGTGCGTTCCGGGCGCTGGTCCACCCGTTGCGTCGATCGCCATCAGCGCGCGCACGAACCCGGCGAGCGTTCGGGCGGCCCCAACGGGACCGTGCAGGCGCGCAAGCGTCGCTTCTTCACCGTCGAGCCAGCGAACGATCGACCACACGGCAGGGTATTCCGGGCTCGGCGCGCCACGGGCCAGCGGAACGGGGATCGAGAGCGGTAGATGTGAAGCGAGCTTTGGCAGCCAGCGTTCGAGCTTTTCGATCTGGTCGTTCCTCACCGGCCGATACGGCAAGCGCACCACCATCACGGCGCCGAGGCGGTATATCGCGTTCTCGGTGCCGGACGTTGCAACGGCGGTAACAGGCAGGTCAGCCCACTGCGGAAACTGATCTGCAAGCAGGCGCCGAACCAGAAATTCATCCGTGTCGAGCTGGTCGACGTGGATCCGGTTCGCGCTCATTCCCCTGTGTGACCTCGCCAGGTCAATCGACGCGGACGATCGTGGTACCGACGGTATCGCCGTGCAGCAGATGGATGAACGCGGCAGGCGCGGACTCCAAACCCTTGTACTCGGTGACGCGCGGCACGAGCTCGCCGCGCTCGATCCAGCGCATCATCTCGCCGCGTGCTTCGTCGTATCGGTCCGCGTAATCGAATACCAGAAACCCCTCCATGCGTACTCGATTGTTGACCAGCATGCCGGGAAGGCCGCGCGGACTGCCGGTCGGTCGCGCAGTGTCGTATTGGCTGACGGCGCCGCAACAGACGATGCGACCGTGCGCGTTCATGCGGAACAGCGCGCTGCCGAGGATGTCGCCGCCGGTGTTGTCGAAGTAAACGTCGATGCGGTTCGGCGTCGCGTCCTTGAACGCCGCGCGAAAGTCGCCGTCTTTGTAGTTGAGCGCAACGTCGAAGCCGAGCTCGTCGACGAGGATGCGGCACTTCGTGTCGGAACCCGCGACGCCGACCACGCAGCAGCCCGTGCGTTTCGCGATCTGACCCACGATGTGACCGACCGAGCCCGCAGCGGCCGAAACGACGACGGTTGCGCCGGCTTTGGGTGCACCCACGTCGAGCAAACCGAAGTAAGCCGTGAGTCCATTCGTGCCGAGCACGCCGAGGTGCAATGCGGGATCGGCGCCGTCCGGCACCTTTCGAAGCGCCGACGCGTTGTGAACCGAAAGCACCTGCCACCCGGTCGCGCCAACCACCAGATCACCGGGCTCGTATCCAGCGGCGTGCGCTTGCTCGACGCGCGCAACGCCGGTTCCACCCATCACGATGCCGGCTTTCGGCGCGCCTGCGTAGCTCGCGCTGCCCTGCAGGCCAGCGCGCTGCCCAGCGCCGATCGTCAGTGCCAGCGTACGGCACAGTACTTGCCCATCTCCACAGACGGGCGTCGTGGTTTCCTGGATCTGGAAATGTTCGGTAGCGAGCGGGCCGTCAGGCACCGCCGCGATCAACACCTGGGTGTTGCGCGACATTGAAGAACTCCTGAGTCTTTCGAGATAAGGCTCGCGCCGGTCGAGACACAATTCTGCGCCGTCGCCACGCGGAAGCGAACCCTCACCCGGTCGCGGTCGCAACGTATTCAGGCGCGAGTCTGATCACGGACTCTTCCTCCAGATCCTCAATTGCATGGACGGCGCTTGCTGCGCGTAGTACCCGGTGGTCGAGTGATTTGCCAACACGACCCGCAGCTCGCGCTCGAAATCGTCTATTCGGTCGTCGAACAGATGTGGCGCCGAACCGGAGCTCGCGAACACCTCCGCGACGAGGTCGTCCATGGAACGTCGATGCCACTCGCCGCCGCCAACGAACACGCTGAGGGGCGGGCCGAACCCAGCCCCCATCACGACCTCGCTCTCGCCGCTCGGCGTTCCGTATCTCAGCACGCCTTGGCCGGCGCGGCGTTGCGGCCCGAGAAAGCGTCGAATGAGCTCATCGATCGCCTCGCGCGGCGGCTCGGGTTCATCGGGCCGCGCCGATGAGTCTGGCGCGAGTTCGGCCGGTGGCCTCACGCCGGCTGCACAGTCGACATGCACTAACACGCCACCGGGCTCCAGCATTCGATGGACGTTCGCGGCAACCTGGTCGCGTTCCATCCAATGAAACGACTGTGCGAACGTCGCTACGTGAAACCGGCCAAGCCCGGCCGGCAATGCTTCGGCGCGCATGCATCGCCAACGTGCGTTACGTATGCTGCGCTCACTTGCGAGTCGAGTCGCTTCCGCGACCATCCCGTCGTCGGCGTCGATGCCGACGACATCGCGGAACAGATGGGCGACGGCTAGAGCCACGGTGCCGGGGCCACATCCGACATCGAGCAGGCGTTGCGCTCCACTCAGTTGAAGCGCCGTCGCCATCGCCTGAGGTAGCTCGGCTGGATAGGGCAAGCGGCCACGCGCATAGAATGCGGCGCTACCGGCGAACAGCGTGGGATCCCAAATCCAACCTTTTGGCATTTCGCGACTTCACTCCTCGGATGCACGCGCCTCACCGCGGGGCGCGGCGTTACGCCTTTCGATAGACGTGCCGCTCGCTGTGCTCGATGACCGGATCGAGCAGCGACAGATCTCCGGGCGCGACCTGATTGCCTAGCGGAAACGGTGCGCCCGTAGCGACGCCGATCCGCACGCGAACGCGATCGTTCTGGTAATAACAGTCGTAGACGCGCGTCAGCAACGCTTGAAACAGCGGCGGATCGGTCGCGCTGAATTCGCGGACGCGAGCGCCGCGATCGGTGAGCGAGAGATCGACGAACGACGGCTCGAAGCGCTGCAACACCGATACCAATAAAGGCACGAACTCCTCCGCCTGCGCGAGCAGATACGCATCGAAGCCCACGTCGGCGGCGCTCGGCATCGTCCCGTCGTCGCTGGCCGGAACCAACGTGTCGAGCAGCGCGGCCAAAACAATCTGTTGGGCGCGAGTCAACGGATGGTCGGTGGAGATGATGTCGGGCACGGCGTCGCTCCTCAATCGAAGGGCTCAATCGAACAGGTTGGCCAGGTTCTTCTTCATCGTATCGGCCACGTACAGCGCCCACGCTTGAATGGTGCTGGCCGGGTTCACGCCGCCGCCGGTCACGAATACGCTACCGTCGACGATGAAGAGATTCTTCACGTCGTGGCTGCGTCCCCAACGGTTCACGACGGATCGCTCCGGGTCGTTGCCGGCGCGCGCGGTGCCGAGCAAATGCCAGCCGGATGTGCGCAGCGGTCCGGAACTCGTCACGGCTCGAGCGCCGGCCGCCTGCAACGCTTCCGCGGCGCGAGCCTGTCCGTGTTCCATCATCTTCAGGCTGTTGTCGCTGTAGCGGTACGTGATCTTCGGCGCCGGGATGCCGTTCGAATCGACGCGCGTCGGATCGAGCGTCACGGTGTTGTGTTCCTCCGGCAGGTCCTCGCAGAGGATGCCGATCGACGCGACATGATCAAACCGTTGGCGGAAGGCCTCGTGATGTCCGGGACCCCACGGAATCGTGCCGCTGACGTAGCCCGCCATCGCGGTGCCGAGCGGCCCCGATCCGCGCGCGATCTGCATGTTGTAGCCGCGTACGAAGCCGCGGGACCGATCCGTCTCGTAGAACTGCTTGCTCAGGATGCAACACGCCTGCGGTCCTTTGTGGCTGTCGAGCCGTTCGTCGAACAGTCCCTGTACGAACGCGATCGGATGGAACATCAGGTTCTTGCCGACCAAACCGCTACTGTTTGCGAGGCCATCGGGGAACTGCGCGGATTTCGAGTTCAGCAGAATGCGCGGGGTGCCGACCCCGTTGCACGCCATCACGACGACCTCGGCGCGCTGGAAGCACTCTTCGCCGGCTGCGTTGTAGTAGACGACGCCGTTCGCGAAGCCGTGTTCGTTCACCGTGATCTCGCGCACGCGACAGCGCGTGCGAAGCTCCACGCCGCGGCGAATGGCCTCCGGCCAATACGTGATGTCGGTACTCGATTTGCCGCCTTGCGCGCAGCCGGAGGTGCATGGCCCCAGGTTCACGCACTTGTCACGTCCCTGATACGGTTGCGAGATGATCGCGCTGTCGGACGGCCACCAGTGCCAACCGAGTTTGTTGAAACCTCGCGCGACCGTTTCGCCGACGAGTCCCATCGGCAACGGCGGCAGCGGCGGCTGCTTGGCCGGATACATCGGATCGCCGGCCAGGCCCGACACCCCCATCATGCGGTCGTTGGTAGCGAAGTACGGCTGCAGCGTGTCGTAGTCGATCGGCCAATCGTCCGCGACACCGTCGAGCGTTTTCACCTTGAAGTCGGACGGATGCAATCGCGGGAAATGCGCGCCGTAAAGAATGGTGCTGCCGCCGACGCCGTTGAAGTTGACGACCGTGACCGCGGAGTCGTCGTTGTTGATCGGATAGTCCGTGTCGCGAGCACGCACGTTCGGGTCGATGTGATAGGGGCCGTATGCCTGGCTTTCCCAGTTCGCCGCAGTGCTCGGATAGTCGGACGGATTCGTCCAGTCGCCTTGCTCGAAGCAGACGATGCGCATGCGCGTATCCGACAAGCTCCACGCGACTGCGGCGCCCGAGGCGCCCGCTCCGATGATGAGAACGTCGACGACATCGTCGGCCATGGCTCACTCTCCGCAATGACGGAGCAGTGTAACTCGACGCCTCGACGTCACCGACCCGCGGTTGCGCGCAGCGGCAAGGTGCGCATGAACGCGCCGAGCATGGCAGCGGAAGGGTCCGTGAAGTTCTCCTCGTCCTTCGCAATGACCTCGGCAAAGCCGGGCACGGTCAGATGCGGAAGATCGCCGATCTCGGCGAGCGCACACTGCAATACACCATCGTAGGACGTGCGCTTCGCGCCTGCCAAATCCGTGGCGCGTGCGGACGCGTCCTCGTTGGCGTGGATCTGCTGGTAGCCCAGCTTCGCTTTGTGCTCGTTGCCGAGCATCGACATTGCCAGGGCGGCGTGAGTCTCGAGCCAGTATCTGGCGAACGTCGCACGGTCCATTGAAGGCGACCGGATCGCGGCCAGTGTCAACAGGATCACGTCCGATGCGGTAGGCAGAATCTGGTTGACGGCGCCCACCGAGACTGTCGATGCCCGCCAATCAACTGCGTTTCGCAGTTCGGTCACGATCTCCCGGACCACGACGAGCATTGGTTCGGGGTCATTGCCTTCGACCGTCAGCTCGACAAGACCGCGCGGCTGCACGATCACACGGGCACTTCGCGCGGCCTCGGCCGACATCGGGTCTCTTTCGAGCTGTACGGCGAGTCGCAGTTGGGCATCCACAGATGCGGCGATGCGCGCCAGAACCGACTCGTGCGCGCGTAGCTCTCCCTCGAGTGCGACCGGTTTGTCGGTTGCCAGAAGCATCAGAAGCCGTTGCACAGATCACCTCACGGCTTTGGCGGGTCAGTCGCCCAACCGTAAGCTTCCGCCAGCTCCCGCACCAGCTCCGCGCGCCAGAAGCGGTGCGTGGCCATGATGCGCGGCCGAGCCGACGCGTTGGGAGCGCCCGTATGCAGTATGCGCATGTCCAGCAGATAAGTGTCGCCAGGCCTGCCCGTCAACTCCATGACCTCGAGACCAACGCCGTCGATCGCGCCGCTCGGCAACGCGCCCCCATCGGCAAAGGCGGTCGAGCCCTCTGCGGCGAGCAGGTCGCGAAAGAACCGCTGCTGACGTAACAGGCGGTTGAGCTCCTTGGCACGCACGAAACGGCCGAGGTTGAACAGCCGATGCGAGCCGGCAATGATCAGCGTGCCGCCGCCACCCGGCTCCACGAGATCGAGGCAAGTAGCGTATCGATTGCTGCGAGGAGCGCCGGCGCTTCGATCAGCGCCTCCACATCCGGGTGATTGTTGCCGACCACCCTGGAGGTCTTCAGTCCGAGGTCCGGCCATCTCGGCCTGGGTGCTTGGTCGAGGTGCCACTCACCGTTTCGCCAATATCCGAGGAGCGCGAGTCGGCGCTGTACGTGCTCGCGCACACGGCGCACTCGGTCGGCTGACAACAGTGCTTCGAGGCGGAGGACGCCTCTGCGATCGAACTCGTCGAGTTGTTCGGACGTTAGTGTGAGGGAACTGTCGGACATCAGCGTCTCCTTGGTTGAAGACGCCCCGCGGCAAACCTCATGCGCTGACCGTAGCCAGGACACTCGATTTACCGCGGTGTTAACGCGGCCCACCGCAGGGCGCGGTGAACGATGGGGGAACGTTCGCACCGGTGGCAGCGGCTGTCAACACGGGCGCAGAAGAAACACGGTTTCCACAGGTAGCAGGTATCGAAGGTTGCTGACGATGCCGCTGAGGGGCCCGTCATTTCGAATGGTATACATCTCAATTGTCAGGTTCGCGCTTCTCGCGAACGCGCATTTGGCCGATCATTACCTGACGGCCGTCCGGAACAGGTAGGTAACGCATGACTCCGGAGGAGTTTCGCAAGCGTGGTCACGAGCTGATCGACTGGATCGCGGACTTTCGCCGGCGCGTGTATGCCGGTGAGTTGCCGGCGCTCTCGCAGGTGTCGCATGGACAACTACGCGCGCAGTTGCCGGCCTCTCCGCCTCAGTCCGCCGAGTCGTTCGATGAGATCATCCGCGATCTCGACCGACACATCGTGCCGGCGTTGAGTCACTTCCAGCACCCATCGTTCTTCGCATACTTTCCCTCGAACAGTTTACTCGCCTCGGTGCTGGGCGACTTCGTGAGTACCGGCGTCGCGCAGATCGGATTGAACTGGGCCGCCAGTCCCGCACTCACGGAGCTCGAAGAGCTGACCACGGACTGGTTCCGCCAGATGGTGGGCCTTAGCAACGAGTGGACTGGCGTAATCCAGGACACGGCTTCGACCGCGAGCCTCATTGCACTCCTTTGCGCCCGTGAGCGCGCCACCGGGCACAGCGCATTGCGCGGCGGATTTCAGACCGGAACTTCACCGGTGACCGTCTACTCTTCCGAGCAGAGTCACAGTTCAATCGAAAAGGCGGCACTCCTCGCAGGATTCGGGCGCGAGAATCTGCGTCTCATCCCGACGGATCGAAATTGCGCATTACGAGTCGATGCGTTGAAGGCTGCAATCGATGCCGATATGGCTGATGGGGCAAGGCCCGGCGTGCTCGTCGCGACGATCGGCACGACCGGTACGACCGCTATTGATCCGCTTGCTGACATGGCGAAACTCGCCCAATACCACGGCATGTGGCTGCACGTTGATGCGGCGCTGGCGGGCTCAGCAATGATCCTGCCGGAGTGTCGAGCGTTGTGGGACGGCATCGAGTCAGCGGATTCAATCGCGATCAACCCGCACAAATGGCTCGGAGCCGCGTTCGATTGCTCGATCTACTTGGTGCGGGCCCCGGCTGCGCTGGTGAGCGTGATGTCGACGAACCCCAGTTACCTTCGCACGCAGGCCGACAGCGAGGCGAAAAATCTCCGCGACTGGGGAATTCCGTTGGGTCGCAGGTTCCGTGCACTCAAGCTGTGGTTTCTGATCCGCGAACAGGGAATCGCGGGATTACAGTCGCGATTGCGACGCGATCTCGCTAACGCACAATGGCTCAAGGAGCAGGTCGACGTTGCGCCGGGCTGGAAGCGGCTCGCGCCGGTACCGCTACAGACTGTATGTGTGCGTCACGAGCCCCCAGGTCTCGATGGCGCGGCGCTCGATCGACACACGCTCGGTTGGTGCAATCGCATCAACGCTTCCGGCAGAGCCTGGCTCACGCCCGCACAGTTGCAGGGTCGGTGGATGGTGCGGGTTTCGATCGGCGCGGAAGCGACGGAGCTTGCTCATGTGCAGGCGCTGTGGGACCTCATGCGCCGCGAAGCGGAATCCGCGCACGAGTAGTCTGTAACCCGACGTTGGTGGATGTGATCAGTTGGGACGACGCGCAGACCCGTCATTTGGCATGGTCGCGCAGCAGTGCGTCGACACCCTCGAGTACGACGCGTTTCACAGCCGCAGCATTGCGTCACGCGCGCCGTGTCGCCGGGAGTCAGCAGGATTTTAGATCCATCGTTAGCGGCGCTTTAGCCCGTGGGTAAGTCGCCTGCATAGTCGTAGCGTTCGCGAAAAAGCCTTACCTCATCCGTGGTCATCGGCTCGAACACCGGCTCACCGTCCCGCAGTACAGGCTTGAACTCTTTGTCGACCAGGAGTTTGCCTTTTCGATCGGGGTGATCGAGGTAGATTTGGCATAGCGCGACACATTCATCGCAGATGAAAACGGATGGACCGGCGATCAGCTTTGCGACCTGCTTGGGCCCCTTGCCACAGAACGAACATTTAACCGGTATCTTTGCGTCATCGGTCATGATCTTTGCCACCACCTGTTGAAAGCTCAGGAACCGGCGACCATCAGAGAGTTCATCGTCGTCGGGATAGATTTTTGGGATAGTTCTGATGCTGTAGTCCGCGCCGTCATAACGCCGGACTACCCAACGCGATGTGCTCTTTCCTTTCCGATAGCCCACGTGAATGCCATCACTCAGGCGTACGAAATAGGGCTTCGCCCTTGGATCGAGTTTGCGGCGCTGGTCGCGATCGTGAATCGGAAACGACATGCGGTGCCCTCCCGGTAGCGCGGCAACAATTTATCAAGCGGACTTTCGCGTGTAATGTCCAAAGTTTGTCCATCACGGGCGTTCTGATGTCGAGGGCGCCGTTCAGTTGTTGGCGCGTCGCATAGTGAACTGATTTACATCGTGATCAGAAGACCACGACGGGTAGCCGTGAAAGACTTAGTGGCTATCGGCGCTTCGATACTGCGGACTCGGGGGACGTCGTGAGATCCAGAATCGTATTGATAACGGGGCGACCCGGAAGCGGCAAGAGCACCCTAGGCCGTGAACTCTCGCAGAAACTCCGGTTGCCATTTCTTGCGCGCGACGATGTCCGCGGCGGACTTCTCTTCTCCGCCGGGGCCTGGAGCGAGTCCGTCGAGCGCATCCCTTCAGGGGAAGAGGCCGTCTCGCTCTTCCTGGAGTTGGTCGAACTTCTCGCGCGGGGTGGCGCAAGTTGCGTAGTCGAGTATGTGGTACGCGCGAACCGCCCCGAGGAGTTGAGCCGCCTGATGGCAGCGGGCGACTGTGTCGCGATCATGACTCATTGCGATCGGGCTCTGGATCGATTCGCTGATCGCAATCGGTGTGACCCACTGATTGCCAACAAAGCGCTCCTTGCCGCGACCGGTTACGACAGCGTGGATGCACATACCACGAACGCGATTGAACGCATGCGACAAGTCGAACGGGACATGCTTTTGCAGTTTCCATTCCCACTGCTCGAAGTCGACACTACGGACGGATACGCCCCGATCCTCCCTGAAGTGCTCGAATTCGCAGTTGGTCCGTCTGTGGAGGCGGGTGAGGTGAGAAAGTCGTGACGTGATGCTGAGTGATCGTAGCTTCGGCGCCTAACTGGACACCTGGTAGTGCGACACTCGAATCATTCACTCGCGACTGACGAGGCTGTTTGGTCATCCATGGTCGAACTCCAATCCTTGCGAGTCGGCGATTGGGGCAAGACCGTGAGAGTTCCCCAGGCTTTGTGCGTTATCACCGAGTACACGAGCCGCTCGCAATGCTGGCGGCAACGATGTGAGTGTCATCACCGTAAACGGTCGAAGACCAGATGACCACACCGCTCTGACCCGGCGAGACCGCTCCGGTTGCCTCCTGTTGATCGCTCAAGCCGTTTGAATAGGTCATCGAGACGAAGTAATCGCACTGGTAAACGTCTTCGTATTCGTCCTTATCATCAGCGGCACAAATCAGATTCCAAATGTCGCCGTCGGTGGTTAGTTCATCGCACCTCGCGGCAGCCATGGCTGCGACCGAAACCATGTTCACGACGATCGCCAGCAAGGCCGAGCTCAACTTAATCAATCGCAGTCTCCTTCGTCGGCCGTCACCCGTTTATTGAATTTAGCATCGCACTGACCGGGTGGGGCCAGGACCATCATCTCAGCTGATGCTCGATCGGCGCATGCACGCCGTGTTCGATGTCGCTTCTGCCCGCCGCCGATGCAAACGCCGCGCGCAGGTCTTCTAGCGCCAGAGAACGTTTGCTCAGCTCAACGCCCGCGCTGATTGCTCGTCGACACCACCCAGTCGAGCGCCTCGTCAAGACAGCGATAGGTTTCTCCGAGGCTGAAGACGAAAGAGTGATAGCGGGAATTCACTTCGTAGAGTCGCCGCGTCGCAGTATCGGGACCGAACAGGCGGCGTGACTCAGCGGCCGGCACATAGCTGTCGCCCGCCGCCTGAATCACGGCAATCGGTAGAGCGCCGAGTCGCGCGATGGCTGGGTAGGTCAAAAGCCTTCCGTCCTTGTCGAACTGCAGCCAGTCGGGGCGCTCGACTGCCGACGGAGGGTCGAGGTAATCGGATTGGAGCGTGAGCGCCAGTGCCACGCCGCCCACGATGTGTTCCTGCAGTGCCGGTTCACCCGCGGCAAACACAACAAATGTTGCCCCTCGCGAGAAACCCGTTATGACCGTCGGCGCGTCGGCGGGTAAAGCGAGTTCGCGCTTGGCCTGCACCAGCAGCATGTCCATGGAACGCGCCGCTAGGTCGGGCTGCACACGTGCATGCCAGCTGTCGGCGGCAGAAGTGACCAAGGTCGAATCGAATGCAGCAATCGTGTAGCCGCTCGCGGCGAGATGCTGGAGCAAATACCGGCTGGTGAAGAACCAGCCGTCGTCACCGGTGGCGAAGAGGATCAGCAGGCCTTCGTGGCGCTGCGACCTCGGCGTTACCATCGTCACCGGCAAGGAAATCTGAGACAGGGTCACCGGCACTACGCGCACGTCGTAAATCCCGGATCGAGGCGGGATCTCCTGGCAACCGCCGAGCGCAACCGCGACGAAGACCGCGAGAACCGCAAGTCGAACCTCACTATTCATTATTGGCCGCGCTCACGGCAGCCAGTGGCGATCAGGGGTG